>Ga0209577_10000825_pt1 | contig 31056 bp, 26 predicted proteins | sample GraSoiAngelo_109_FD_185874 | JGI IMG/M metagenome (GOLD analysis project Ga0209577, IMG submission 185874) | Grasslands soil microbial communities from the Angelo Coastal Reserve, California, USA - 14_0903_12_20cm (SPAdes) (version 2) | ecosystem: Environmental > Terrestrial > Soil > Grasslands...
TGCGCGCTCTTCGCGAAACTCGAGAACGAGATTTCACCCTGACAACGGCTATGTCATTACGTGATTCGGAAGTGCCAACGCTATTCCCACGGTGAATAAAGGTGTCCAAAACACCAGTCCTCGTTCGTTGTAATAGATGAAACGAAACCAACCATGTGCCCAGCCTGCATAACAACCGCGCTGTTGACGGCAGTTGGCGCAGGCTCAACTGGCGGTTTAATGGCCTTGGCCTTGAAAACAGTATGTTGGAAATCCAAGCGAAATCATCAAACCAAGGAGACCAGACAAAATGAAAATCGAAGCAATGGAATACGAGAAAACAGGGATTAGTGAAGTTAATCCCCACGAAATCGTATCGAAGTCAGAGTGGCTGGTTGATTGCAAGGACCTGCTGAAGCGCGAAAAGAAACTAACACACCTGTGTGACGAAATAAGCCGCCATGGCCGCGAGCTCCTCGGGTTAAAGTCGAAAAGAACTATGTCTTCGAGGCGTGTCCCGGCAGCACGCGCATAACAAAACCTAATTTCACCTGCACGTAATGATTAAACAAAGACGCAACAAAACTACATAACAAACCAAACCTATGAACACGACAAAAGACAACCGAACCATTCAACCTTACCTCTTCTTCAATGGGAACTGCGAAGAAGCCATCGAATTTTACCGCAAAGCCCTCGGCGCCGAAGTCGAGATGATGATGCGCTTCAAGGAGAGTCCTGAACCGCAACCGCCCGGTACGGTCCCCCCCGGTTTCGAGAACAAAATCATGCACGCCAGTTTCCGCGTTGGCCAAACGAGTGTGATGGCGTCAGACGGCTGCTCCGCCGACAAAGCCAGCTTTCAAGGCTTTTCTCTCTCGGTCTCTGTCCCTAGTGAGAAGGAAGCGGATCGCGTTTTCGCTGGGCTATCAGAAGGTGGAGAGGTAAAGATGCCGCTTACAAGAACCTTTTGGTCGCCCCGCTTTGGTATGGTCCAGGACCGGTTCGGAATCGGATGGATGATTAGCGTCGCGCCTCCGGAACAGAAGTGAGCTCGGCAATTTGAAATTCACTACCATTCAAAACACGAAAGCAACCTTATCAACCAGTAATTATGTCACCAAGCACTACAAACTCGATTCGGCTTCACCGCGTACTCCGTGCCGCGCCCGATAAAGTATATCGCGCATTCCTTGATCCAGATGCGATGGCGAAATGGCTTCCGCCAAATGGATTCACGGGAAAGGTTCACCAGATGGATGCAAAGGTCGGCGGCGCCTACAAGATGTCGTTCACCAATTTCACTACGGGTAAAAGCCATTCCTTCGGCGGAAAATATCTTGAACTGACACCTCACGAACGCATCCGTTACACCGACAAATTCGATGACCCGAATCTGCCCGGAGAGATGCAGACGACGATAACACTCAACAAAGTATCCTGCGGGACGGAGTTGAACATTGTGCAGGAAGGCGTGCCTGGCGCCATACCAGCGGAGGCGTGCTATCTCGGCTGGCAAGAGTCGCTCATTCTTTTATCGAAGCTCGTCGAAGCCGACATTCCAGATTAACGCTTTCGGCGAGGCGGAAGAGCAGTAAAAGTTTTGTTTGATGGCCTGGGCAGTTGACTCGCGCAGGACTGCTAGTCTGTTAGCGGACTGATCAGTTTGTGCGTTGGCTATCTGCTAAAGACAAGTAAGCCCATGACCAATACATACCAGCCAATCACCGGACTTCCTTTCGCAAGCACCTGCGCGATAACCCTGACGATCGTAAGCGCATCGTTGGTTGCGCAGACCGCCCCTTACGATTCGGCGAAGCCGCTCGCGCGTGCGACGTTGTTTGCGCCCGGCATCATTTCTACTGGCGACTATGAATCGCACCCAACGTTCACACCTGATGGCCGCGAGATATACTTTCTCAAGATGGCGCCCAATTTCTCGCGGTGGACCATCTTCGTTTCGCGCTACAAGGACGGTAGCTGGTCGCAACCGGAGGTCGCGCCGTTCTCCGGCCAATTTCAGGACGCTGACCCCTACATCACCGCTGATGGAAAACACTTTTACTTCATCTCCGATCGCCCTGTGGAAGCGGGCGGCGAACGCCAGTCACATCACGACATCTGGGTCATAGACAAGACAGGGTCCGGCTGGAGCGCGCCTCGCCATCTGCCAACGCCGGTCAACGGCGATACGGATAATTTTTATCCGATCGTCTTAAAGAACGGGACCCTCTACTTCGGCTCACAACGCAAGGATTCCAGTGGCCTGGGCGACGTCTATCGCGCTGTGCTGAAGAAAGACGGGAGCTATTCGGTCGAGAATCTCGGGCGCCCTGTTAATACTGGAGCGGGCGAGTACGAAGCTTTCATTACCGAAGATGAGCGGATGCTGCTGCTCGCAGCCACAAAGCGACCCGACTCTCTCGGTGGTTACGATCTTTACGTCTCGCACAAGCAAGCCGACGGTAAATGGAGTGAGCCGGTCAATCTCGGGCCGGAAATCAATTCGCCAGAACGCGAGTTATCGCCCAAACTCACGCCAGATGGCAAATACCTGATCTGGACCAGTTGCCGTTTGGCAGCGCTGGCTGCCAAACCACCCAAACGCACCACCGATCAGGTGTTGCACGAGCTGCACGCACCTGGCAACGGAATTGGTGACATTTACCTGATCGATGTCTCCGCCGTGCCAGCTCTAAAACCGCCCAAGTGAACCACGCATCAACCTACATGACCACGAAGAGGCGCGGGAAGAACAAAATAATCTACAAGTTCGACGTCGTACCAACCGCCCAACAAGTTATTGAGCTATACAACGATGCAGACCTTCCAAGGCCTACGAATGATCCTCAAAGAATAAGAGCAATGTTTGAAAATTCAGATCTGATTGTAACCGCTTGGGATGAGAACAAGCTAGTGGGTGTTTCTCGTACAATTACAGATTGGGTCTGGTGTAGTTATCTTGCCGATCTGGCTGTCAGTCCCGGCTATAAAAGGTCAGGGATCGGCAAGAAGCTTATTGAGCTCGCCAGAGAGAAAATCGGAGAACAATCAATGCTGTTACTACTCTCCGTCCCGACGGCGATGGATTACTACCCAAAGGTAGGGTTTGCAAGAGAGAACCGGGCTTTCATCGTGCACAGAACAAAATAGCAAAAACGCACAGATGCTCGTTGGAATGGCTGCCGTCACGTCGATGCAAAGTGGCCTTATGGAGGTTCATTAACTGGACCTTGTGACCCAATTAATCACTGCCACTTCTAATCGAGCAAGAGTGTGAGCATTAGTAAGAATACGAGCAGGAATTAAGAAAGGGACCTTAGCGTGATGAGAGACCTCAAACCGATTCTATACGCAGGCGCGATTGTCGGCGTGCTCGACATCACGGCGGCGTGCATCAATGCCCGCGTTCTAGCGGGCTTCCCCCCAGCGCACGTGCTGCAAAGCGTGGCTGGCGGTCTACTGGGACGTGGCACCTATAATGGCGGATTCGCAACAGCTCTCCTGGGCCTCGCGATGCATTTTACGATGGCGCTCACGGTGGCGGCGATTTTCTACGCGCTAACTCGGCGGTTTTCTCTGCCCAAGAAACTTTTGGGAGTCGTGGCTGTGGGAATGCTTTATGGAGCGGCGGTTTTCGCGGTCAATAACTTCGCTACAGCGCCGTTCCTGTCGTGGATTCGCAGTCTCTATCTGCATACACCGATCTTGTTCAAGCCCCCAATGGGCTGGTCGCAATTGGTCATTCACCTGTTTTGCGTAGGCCTGCCCATTGCGCTGGTGATGCGTCAATACTCATCGGTTCACCGACGGTAGTGGTTACAGCATCGACGCGGCTAGCGTAACACTTTCAGAGGTGGCCTCTGTCCGTTTTAACGCTTCAACGTCCTAATGCTTCAAACCCGCGAAGCCAAAGTGGCCTTGTCGTACCGCGCCGACTGGACATTGTAAACAAAGCCATCATCGAGAACTTGGCTGAAGCATTTCACTGCAGCCATGAATCCAAAGACGGTTGGTTTGATTATAGCCGAAGAGATAGCTGCGGCTGATCTAATGGGTATCGCCGAAGTTTTTTCACGGGCAACAATTCGAAGGAGTGACCAGCCGGAAGCGCGTGAATCCCGTTGTTACCGAGTGATGACGATTGGTATCAACGCAGAACCATGCGTCACAGAATGCGGTATCGTGATCAGTCCACATGTTGACCTCGAAGCCGCGCCGCCGCTTGACACTGTGTTTGTTTGCAGCGGCAGCAGATGTCACGGTGTAAAACTCAACAGGAGGCTCATAAAATGGCTAAAACAGCGGGCACCGAATACGCGACGCATCGCAGCTCTTGGAAGAGGTATCTACGCGCTTGCAGCAACCGGCCTTCTGGATGGGCGCCAGGCAGTGATCCATTGGCAGTTTGCGAAGGATGTTGCTTCGCGGTTTCCAAAGCTCCGTGTTATTCCAAACAATCTCTTTATCAAAGACGGCTCTTTCTACACTTGCGCCGGTGGGACCTCCGCGGTCGATTTCGCGCTTTCCTTGGTCGAGGAAGATTTTGGTCGTCATGTCGCGTTGGCTTTAGCGCGCGAATTAGTAGTTCCGGCTAAAAGGTCCGGCGAACACGAACAGTACTCTGAAGCGCTAAAGTTTCAGATCCAATCGTCTGACCGTTTTGCTGACCTTCCCGCGTGGATTTTTTCTCATCTCAGCGACGACCTTTCTATAGACGTCCTCGCCCAAAGAGCTGCCATGTCCCGCCGTAACTTCACTCGTCTGTTCCATGAAGCTTTTGGCAAAACCCCTGCGCAGTTTGTCGCGGAAGCGCGTATTGCCGAAGCGCAGCAACGATTGTTAGTTCCTCGAAGCAGCATTGAAAGCGTTGCTCAGTCTCTTGGATTTCGAAGCGCAGATGTTTTTAGTGTGGCTTTCGAGCGGTTCACGGGCATTCGCCCGCGGATCTACCGCGCCCTGAGGCGAGCTCCTAAAAGCAATGGTTCGTCGAACGTGGAGCCTCACAAATCTGGTGCGCGCGGAAGATCGACTGTATTGCGCGCTGCCTAGAACTTATCACAAACGCGCGGTGCTATAGGCACGGCAAAGCAGGCCCGCCGTGGCGAGTGTCGCCGTGCTGCCCGAGGCAACAACGCCGGCGGAGCGCCTCGACACAAGGGAGGCGGCTACAACATTTGTAAGAGCCGTTCTAGCGTCATTGGCGTGGAGAGATCCGTTATCGTCTGCACCGCTCTGGATGACAAAGAGGCAGCCCAAACGGGCTGCCTCTTCTGTAACCTAACTAATGGAGAAAGTTAGAACCTTTTCTTTAGCCCAACGTACCAGAACCGGCCCTTAATTGTCGTTAGCGACTCGTCATAGCCGTTCTCAAAGTTGCCAGCCACGAATGGTGGATCTTCGTCGGTCACGTTCTGCATACCAAGCGTGACGGTTGTATTGTTGAGCCACCATTTCCAGTTGCTGCAGCCATACTCAGCCGTGGAGACCGGGACGACATTCTTTTCCTTGCCATCCTTCATCCGCACGTTTTTGCCCCCATCCTTGGCGAAGCCAGGAACCTCGGCTGGAGCGGGCGGCGGCAGGTTAAACGTATAATTCAGGATCAGGTCGAACGTGACCCAAGTGTCCACTTTTCGCGCATGTGCACCGTCCTCGCCGGTTAGAGGATCAGTTCTCGGCGTTTGGGGCTTCGGCGTTCCGCCGTCGTAAGTTCCGACCAGATCGATATTGTCATCTTCGTATTGGCCGATCCAGTGAACAACTGCTCCAACATCCAAGCCACCTAGCCATGTGTCAGCCGGGCCATCGTAGAAGATACTGAAGTTGGCCCGATTTCTTGGCAGCGAACTGGTCAATGTAAATGATGTAGGCAGGAATTCGCCAGCGATTCCGAACCGCTTGGTACCAGGCGCAGGCTGTAGCTCAGCCCGGGACAACCACGTGCCATTGACTGTACTGGTCAGTCTACCCCAATCTCCGTGGCCGAAGATCGTTGAATCCAGGATATAGATCGCTTCGTAATCGAGACCTTCGAAGATCGCACCAGAAATATTTTCGTTCGGGTCGATCACCAGTGTAACTGGGCCAAGTTCCCCCGGAATTGTCGAGGGCGCACGAGTTACGAGAGAATTGAATGGCGCACGATTGCTGTTCGAGATAATAAACTGCGCGCCGAGGAGCGAGACGATATCTCGCATGTCGATATGCCACCAATCGGCGCTCAAGGTCAGACCCTTGATCCATTTCGGGCTATAAACGATCCCATAGGTCCATTCATAAGCTGTTTCCGGGTGCAGGAACGGGTTTCCGGCTTGGCGTTCCTCGACCTGCGGCTCAGTCTGGGAAGAAAATGGATCCACAACCAGCGGGAATGCTTGCTGGCCAGCGGGCGAAAGCTCACGCACTGTCGGCGCGTGAAACGCTTCAGTGTAACTCCCACGCAGAGTCACCGCTCCGATATACTTCGGATCAACCGGTTGCCAGCGTACCGACACTTTTGGCTTCTGCGCGTCATACGTACTATGTGCCGCTGGGAACGAAGTACTTAGTACGGGAGTGGTATTCTGGCTGAACCACTGTTCGCGCTCGGCAAAGTCCACTTCGAAACTATAGAAGCCGGGAAAGTTCCACGTCGGGCTGGTAAACGGAACCCGCACTTCCTCGAAAATTGACCAAACATCCCGGTTCACCCTGGAACCTTCCGAATCGACCGAGCCAATCGTTTGAAACGTCGTATTGAGTGAGTCCGGCTTGCGGTCCCATCTCTCACCGTAATACTCGCCGCCGATCGCAAACGATACCGGCCCCGCGGGAAGATTAAACAGATCACCATTAAACGTGGCGTACGCCAATGGCAGCTCAAAGGTGGCCGTGTTATGCAGGTTGACATAAGTTCGGGCTATTGCCGCATTCGTATTGCGCCCGAAGAAGCCGATGAAAGGATTAAAGGCCGTGGCCGGGTTTGTATCGAGCAACGCGTCTCGCAGACCAGGCTGGCTGACCTCACCAATGGACAAGTCCTGCCCCTCGTTGCGAGCGTAACGGAAGCCCAATTCCCAGTTCCACGTCTTGAAGTAATCGCCAAATTCTCCCATCTCACCCTTAAGTCCGACGTCGAAGAGCATATCCCAATAGGTAAACTTCTCGTGTCTGGGCCCGGTGTCGTTAATGCCACGAAACCGGACGCCGGTAGTCACAGGGACTGGGGCTCCGTTAATAACCAGAGTCGTATCTCCCACTGTGAACGGATTAAATGCATTCTGGATTGGCACGCTGATGCCGGCGGGGCTAAAGCCTACGGTGGTTCCCGGAGTTTTAAATGGATCCGGCGTAAACGGAACAGCGGCCAGCGATGCATCGAAAAAAGATCGCGCAATTTTGAAATCGGCAAATACGGTCAAGTATTTGTCACACAGATCGCGGGTGAACGAGCCGTAGAACGTCTGCCGGTCGGCCGGTGGAAGCGCTGGCGTGAAAGCCGCGAAGTTAAAGAACAGGTAGTTCCCATCCCCGGGTGTACCGTTTATAATGCCGGGTACCGCAAATGGATTGGTATAAAATGGGGAGGTCGCGACGTTAGGAGCCGAATGCGGTGTCGGAGCGTTCGCGCTGAAAAACAAACTGGGAATCAAACGCTCGCCATGCACTCGGCCAGGTTCGTTCCCGCTGCGAACATCGAATCCTCCAAATGGAACAAAATTGCCGTTACTGGAAATGTCGCGGTCACGGCTGAAAAGACCACCTGTGCGCTCGTAGAAATCGGCGATCACGACGATGTCGGTCTTGTCATCGCCCGTGCCGGCTTTCAACCACGCTTCCCATTCACCCATATCGTTGGAACCGCCGAGGTTTGTATTGCCGTACGTGCCACCGATCTCCAAGCCACGGAACTTGTGGATCAGGAAGAAGTTAACCACACCAGCCACGGCATCTGCTCCGTACACAGCCGAGGCGCCGTCCTTCAGGATATCGATGTGATCGATCATGGAGAACGGAATCAACTGGATGTCGTAGCCACCGAACAATGAAGCCTGGGCGATACGTTTGCCATCCACCAGGATCAGGGTCTCTTTTGGCAGCAAGCCGCGCAGGTTGAGTTGCACGGTGCCATCACCACCATTTCCCATGTTTTGGTTAACGGTGCCGCCCGCCTCTTGGGGTATGAACGTGGTCAGGTCGGTTGCGTTACGGATACCCAACTTCTCGATGTCCTGCGGCCGGTAGGTGTCCACCGGGTTCGGGCCGGTCTCTTCCGCCGTGGGAATATTCGAACCGGTCACCACGACGCGCTCGACCTCAGCCGAGGGCGGCGCCGGCGCCGTCGGGTTACCCGGAACGGCCGGTGCGGGCAACTGAGCGGATGCGCTTGATGCAAAAATTAGAGGAAATCCCATGGCCGCCACAAAGACGGTGCCAAGGAATCCGAGTTTATTTAGCACGTTTTTAGTCATTAGTTTCTCCTTTGAGTTTTGGTTAGGTGTGATGTGTGAATCGGGTATAACTCGGAAAGAAGTTTTTTTCCTAGGCCAAAGAAACGAGGGTTTGGGCAACCCTGCTTTGCGCGCTCTCCATTGGATAGAAAGCGCGTTTGCGTTGCACGCGATCGCGGCCAGTGACTGTGAGTTTGACCTCAGGTGCGCCGGGCGCTAGCAGCCTCGTCTCATTCTGGAAAGCTCGGTTGAGCTCTCCAGCTGCAAAATGTAAACTGCCTTCTGATATGCAGGCGACAATTCGTTAAGTCGGGTCAGCCAACTCTACGGTGCCCGATGGACTACCGTGGCGTAACGCGCCTGCTTAACATAAATACGATGGAACCGAGTGAAGCTCTCAGCACGGCGGCGCAGATCGCGGTTGCGCTCGCCGGTTTTGCAGGCGTAGTCGTGGTTTTCCGGCGCGAATCCGTTCACGACTGGTCGGCGATTGATAAGTTTCGCCTTCGGTTGCTCCTGACTAATTCAATCTTACCCCTCGCCCTTTGCGTAATTGGAGTGTTGTTGCTGACAGTTAAGCCGGCACCCGCAGGAATTTGGCGTGGTGCAGCCCCAAAAACTTTCGGGGTTCTTCACCGGCATCGTCGTGCACCTGCTAGCCGCTATGTTTCAGTTTGCACGAATCATTCTATTGCCGCCTGAGACATAACAGCGAGCCAGGCTAATAGATGATCAGTCATCGACGCTACCTTAGCCGTAGCCATCGACGACGACTTAGGCGGGAACGTTCTAAGCTTGCGCAGGCTGATCGCCGGAAGATTGGCTACCAAGGCTTTGTAAGAGTGACGGCAGCAGAGCGGCCAACCCTTGCTGATGGTCCGCGGTAGGATCCACCTTTCCCTTTGGCGTTAGCTTGTCGACGATCTTTGGCAGGTATTGAGCGAGGAATTGCGAGGCAAGGGCCGGATCCACTCCCATCCTTGCAGCGAGCGCACTGATTTGGTCGGAACCAAGCGCTTTTTGAATTTGATCGCTGGAAACCGGCTGATTTTCACCCATCCCAACCCACGATGAAAATGTGTTACCCTGACCGCTCTGTGAAAATTTGTTGGCAAGGCCTTGCAAGCCTCCGCTCTGTGCCAGGAGACCGCTGAGAATCCCTATGAGCGGGGCCGCTTCGCCAGAAGCGTCACTTTTTCCACTGACTGCACTGAGTATCGAATCCAATAATCCCATAATTTTAATGTTCCTTTAGTTTGCGATTATTTTTCGAATAAGGATTGACGACGCGCTAATCTGCCAAGGCAATGTATCGGAGCAGAGTAAACATAAACAATTCAAATCCGGGAGCCCGCCCGCTCATTTACTTGTCACTGGAAGACTCATCACGGCCGTTACCGCGAATTGCAACCTCCACTTGCTCAGTCTCATGAAGGCGGCCGTAATCCACGGTCAGCCGGCCGCCGCCATGCTCGGTATACATCTCCACGAAACGTTCGCCGAAACGGACGTCGCGCCAGCTGTAATCCTTTTGCGTTTGAACCGCGGCCGCAATGACTGGGTCGATTCCAACCACTGAGACAATCAAGAGGACCCGGCTGGATTCGAGCGATTCGGGAGTTGCGCCAAAGAGAGGACTCGTTTCATCGATGGTGTGCCGCAGAGTTAGGGCGGCCGGGAAAACCGTGAGCCGATCGAAATGTAGTTTCAAAACGTAGAAGTACCTGAAATCGCCGCCTTCGAGCAACGGTTCATCGCGCGAAAACATGATCCGAAACTCCGCTTCGACCATGCTGTGTTGATTTTCATTTCCTACCCGCACCATCAACGTGGGCTTTCTATTTAATGGTGCGATCACGATTGAGTTACTGAAAACAACTCGCGCACTCGGTCGCGAGAATCGGACAAAGATCAGCCCAGTCATCACCGCGAGCAAAAAGATGCCGCTCATGATTTCGATGGTAGTGACGAGGTGGCCATAGAGCGTTTGCGGATACATATGGCCGTAGCCCACAGTGGCCAGCGTTTGCACACTGAAGAAGAAGCAATCAAAAAACCAATGCCCACCGGTGGTGCCAGCGATACTGCCTTGCTGGAGACCATAAAGCGCGGCGAAAAGAAGATTGAGCCCGATATAAAGCGTGCCGACAAACACCGCAAACTGTGGCCACCGCAAACCAAGCAGCCAGCGATAAATGTCACGCCATCTCCATGCGTCGGTATTGACTTTCACGAACTCAATCTGGCCGGCGCGGACGGAATGAAACGCGCGCGATTTAATGCTCCGTCTGCGGACTTCTGCTAAAGAAACGGGAGTAGGTTTCATCTCATTTTGGTATCGGCAACTATAGCGATAACGGCGAAAATATCGTGACAAACTTACCGCCGATTTGATAAGCAAACTCTGTGAAAGAGGCAGGGTTTGCAACCATGTTGACAGCCAGCCTCATGGTCAACGACCTGTCGCATACATCCCCGCAACCAAGCAAGCCGCAGCAACCAGCCCCGCTTCTGGCAAGACGGACGCTGTTCATCTCGTTGTCCATTCCGGACCCGAGGCCAAGCAAATCTTCACGTATTTTCCGTATCCTGATATACCTGCCCAGTATCGTTTTGCCAAAATCAGTGGCACAGGCATCTATCGATTGACAGTCAGTCCACAAGGTAACGTTGTTGAGATCAAAATCTTGAAGAAGATGGGAGTCTTCGGTGATTGGCCCGCGGATGTGACCGCACTAAAAACACTCATCCACTGGCGAGCTCAGCCTGGCCCGCTCGCATTGTGGACGTTCCGTGGAGCATTACTCCAGGCCGCCACTTTATTACCAACGAAGGATCGCATATCCCAAGGCGCTAACGTTCTTGTTTTCCAGTTACTGCGGAAAGGAACTCCGTGATTGATTGGAAGATTTGTTGATCGATATCCGTCTGGGTTTCGCCACTCGCTTGAAGCTGGCGTTTCGGCACGCGTAACGAATGGTCACCACCTTCAACAACGTGTAGAATGTTTTGCGTTTTCATTTCCGTACGCACACAATCGAGGAGATCCAAAGGGCAAAGCGGGTCTCGCGTACCTTGCACAAACAGAATTGGTGTATTCAGAGCCCGCAAAACTTCATCGCGCAGCTTTGTGCGATCTCCCATGGCGCAGAGCGGATATCCGAGGCAAATGAGGCCGTCCACCTTTTCTTCGAGTGAAAGATGACATCCAACGCGGCCACCCATGCTCTTGCCAATCAGGACCGTTGATTCCGCGGGATGCCGTTTCCTCGCGTCGCTCAACGCTTCTCGATGCGCCGCGATCAGCTTTGGCAATGGATCGGGGCGTTTCCGGTTCTCGCGCATGTAGGCGTAATCGAAAGTTTCAACGTCACCGATCTCAGACAAGCGACGCTTCCAATTTTGCATCCAAGGATGGGCCGAGGGGGCGCCTGCTCCGGGAGCAAATAAGAATAAAGATTTCATCAGAAGATTTTTCAACGCTCAACGTCCAATTCAATAATTGAGCGTTCGGTGTTGGAAGTTGGGCGTTGGGCGTTTCCCCTTACTTTTCAAAAACCAACGCCGCTCTATTGCACCGTCACTAACGTTCCAATTGGGATCTCGGAGAAGAATTTGCGCGCAGCCTCCTCGGGCAATCGGATGCATCCGTGTGAGGCCGGATAATTCGGCACGATCCCGGCGTGCATTCCGAAGTCGAGGCAGCTCAACCGCATGAAATAGGGCATCTCCACGTGGTAGATGGTAGAACGATGCTTCCGCTCCTTATTCGTGATCACAAATTCGCCGGTCTTCGTCGAGTAACCCTGGCGCCCGGTCGAACATTGCGTGCGATATACCGGCACGCCGTTCTTGACGAGAGCGACCCGTTGCAAGGCAAGAGAAATTTCGATGCGCAATTGGTCCGGAGTAGGCCCGCCGCCGAGAAGAATTTGCGAGGAACGCCAGTGACCAGTCTCCGCGGCGATATCCAGCGCAGACATTTTATCGCGCTTGGTTAACTGGTTCCGGCTAGCACCTGCGGCAAGCAGAGCGCGGAGGTAATCTTCCCGACCAAGGCCCGCTGCCAGCATCAGCACTGTGAGACCTTTGTCTCCTTCGACGTAATTGCTGAACGATTTCGACGGGAGCATCGCAAGAAAATCCTTATCGCAGCGCGATGGCAGCGCCGTGTTGGGATCAGTGCCACAGGCCAAGAGCGTGCCAAAAAGCGAGGAGTCGTTTCCAGCGACAGCATACGCAAGCAGCGGCACATTCTTCCCCTCGGGCGTTGGAGGCACGGAGTGCTTGCTGAGCAGCAACTGGATTTCGCTCTTGTCTCCAGTCATCAAGGCTGCTTGAAGAGCGCGCCGGGTACTGGTTCGCCATTCACGCAGTGTGGGCAAAGACTCCACAACAAACCCTACGATTTTCGGATTGCCGCCATCGAGGGCCATTCCCAGCAAATCGCTTCCATCTTTGCAACGAGCTTCGGCATGAAAATTGGCAGAGCGGGCCAGCAACTCCCGAAAGATTTCGAGATGGCCGTGCATGGCGGCGGCCATCGGTGGCGTAAAACCATTCTTGTCAGCAAGATCGACAAGCGCACCGGCGCCCAGCAGGCGCTGTGCCGTTTTCCAATCTTGTTGTGACGTTGCGATCAGCAACGGCGTTCGGCCCTGGGCATCATGCCCATTTGGATCGACGTGGTCGATCAGGCATAATTCGATGAGCGAGTCCCGCTGGATTGTGACAGCGCGAACAAGTTCGCTCGGCGAAATGGAAATGCGCGCGGGAGGTTCCGGTCCGAGCGCTGTCGCCCAAAACAATATCAAAAGTACGACGCCGATCCGAAAGACAAATCGCCTGTTGAACACGCGCATATGCAGGGTTGGGCCGGATATTATACGGGCCGTGTCCACCACTGTAATAGGGGCTGGATTGAACTGCGAGCCCACCTTCGAACAAGCAGGGATTGGACGTATCCAGTTGAACGTTGCATGTTCCGTGGTGTCCAAATTCCAACCCATGCGCTTATCCATTTTAGCCCTGTGCGTTGCACTGAGTACATCGTTCGCCGCGCAACCTGAGGTTGTCCCCATGCCGACTGTCCCTGCCGCTGTGGCCGAGGCAGGCAAAGATGTCGTTCATCAATTGAACAATGCGTTTGCAAAAGTCTTCGAAACCGTCGCGCCGAGCGTTGTCATTATTGAGGTTTCTAAGAAAAACGATATCGGCGAAAGTTCGCCACTCGACGATCTGTTCTTCCAAGGGGCGCCGGATGACAATAATCAACGGCGCAACCCGGGCGGGCCCCGCCCGATCCAAAGCGAAGGCTCCGGTTTTATTGTTCGGCCAGACGGCTACATCTTTACGAATTTTCACGTGGTCGAAGGCGCAGACAAAATCGATGTGAAATTGAGAGACGGCCGGAATTTCTCCGGGAGGGTGGTTGGCACGGACGAGAAGACCGATATTGCGGTCGTCAAGATCGACGCCAAAGATTTGCCGGTCGTTCAGCTGGGTGACAGCGATGCGGTGCGGGTAGGCCAGTTTGCATTCGCGATCGGCGCGCCGTTCAAGCTCGATTACACTTTCACGTACGGTGTAGTCAGCGGCAAAGGTCGCAGCAAATTGCTTCAGACCGGCGCGTACTCCATTTCAGATTATCTGCAGACCGACGCATCGATTAATCCGGGCAACAGCGGAGGGCCGCTGTGCGATATCGATGGCAAAGTGATCGGTATGAACACCCTGATCAACGGGATGAATCGCGGCCTGGGCTTCGCAATCCCCGTTAACATGGCCAAAGAAATCGGTACGGAATTAATTGCCGGTCACAAAATTATGCGACCCTGGTTGGGCATTCGGATCGAAACGCTCGGTGACGACCCTACGATTCGCGATTTGTTTAAAGGCGCAGATAAAGGCGTCGTGGTGCGCACGATTGAAGCCGATGCGCCTGCTTCCAAAAGTGATTTGCGCCCGTTCGACGTAATCACCCATGTGGATGGAACACCGATCGACTCAGACTCACAGCTGCAGCATGAGGTTTTGAAAAAGAAAATCGGCCAAAGTGTCCAGCTAAGTGTTTGGCGCAAAGGCCAGACCATCAAAGTCCCCATCAAAACTGGCGAATTGCCAAACGAGATTGCGCAAGCATCAAATGCGTTGCCGATTCAACCGGCGCCACCGACGCAGGAAAGTGTCGGCAAGTTCGGTTTGCAGGTTCAGGAATTAACGAAAGATGTTGCCGAACGTCTTCATCTCCCTGTCCAGCAAGGCGTGGTCGTAACCGATGTTGAGGACAACAGCATCGCTGCGGCTCAGGACATTCAGCGCGAAGACGTCATCACTGAGGTGGATGGCAAGCCGGTCACTAACGTGAAGTCGTTCCGCGAGGCGCTGACTAAAGCCGATCCGAAACGGGGCGTCCTTCTCTACCTCGATCGCAAAGGCAGCAAAACTTTTGCCGTGCTAAAAGCCGGCGATTAGCTCTTCCTGCTGCCGACGATTACGAGAACTACTCCGCCGAGAATACAAATTCCGCTTGCGATCGGCGGAAAAGCGAATCCGTGGCTTTCCTTGTGAGTGATCTCGAGGGGGCCTAGTTGGGCGTCTTTTTTCTGTGTCGTCCAGCCCAGACCGCCATAAGCGAAGCCGAGGATCCCGATAATGATGAGAATAATGCCGACAATCGCGGCCAGTTTCATTGGTGCGAGCTTACAACGGCCGGCGGCCTTGGATCAATTGGAGAATCAGCACCACAATCGCAATGACCAGCAGGATATGAATGAATCCCCCAAGCGTGTAGGAGCTGACCAGCCCAAGCAGCCAGAGCACCAGCAAGATGACGAATATTGTCCAGAGCATAAGGTTCCTTTCGGTTAAGTCACATGTTCCTTCGTCCGATGCGGTTCCGCTGCGCTTATGGAAATTAAAATTTCTGCACCGATCACGGATTTGTAGCGTGTTCCGTGACTGGTCACGGCTACAGTTTCTCGACTACGGCACGCAGGTTCCAGTCCGCTGCTTCGAGTCGTCGACGCGCAGACTCATAATCGCATTGCGCTAAATCGGCGACGACCCGCACCGCGCGATTGCGCAGCTTGGCATTGGTGGTGTGGAGATCAATCATCAGATTGCCGCGCACTTTGCCAAGCGCGACCATCGCGCCGGTGCTGACGATATTAAGCGCCACCTTCGTCGCAGTTCCAGCTTTTAGCCTGGTCGATCCAGTCAGGACCTCGGGGCCAACGGCGAGTGGGATCACCAGCTCGGCATCCGCTGTAGAGGCAACCGTGCCGGCTGCAGCAGGCGACACGCCTGCCACCACAATTGGATTGCACGTGAGCAGGATTGTTCTTGCTCCTACCCATTTTGCGCAGGCGAGCGCGCCGAGGACAAAAGGCGTCCGGCCGCTGGCGGTGATCCCAATGACAATATCGCTATTTTTTATTCCCCTCTCCCGAATGGCCAACGCGCCTGCGCTCTCCTCGTCCTCCGCGCCTTCGACGCTGCGATAAAGTGCGGTTACTCCGCCGGCAATTACTCCCTGCACGAGATCAGGGGACGCGCCAAAGGTCGGGGGAATTTCGCTCGCATCGAGGACGCCGATGCGACCGCTGCTGCCAGTGCCGACGTAAAACAAGCGGCCACCATTCCGGAGCGATCCAGTCACCATTTCAATGGCTTTGGCAAGCTCCGTAGTTGCTGTGCGCAACGCATCCTGAACGAATTTCTCTTCCTCGACAAAGAGCTCGACCAGTTCACGAACGCTCATCTTTTCCAGGGTCTCCGAGCGCGGATTGCGTTGCTCGGTAAGCGCAGCAGCCAGATCTTCGATTTCTTTTTCAGAGAGCTTTGGCCGAACCGTAACAGCATCGGGCGTTTCTGCCGCAAGCCACGCCGCGCCCAGTTCGGGAGGTCGCTCTGCTGTAGTCACCCGAGCGTCGGGCAAATTCTTTTTTAGTCGGCGTCGAAACGAGTGCGTATAGATCGAGTCGCGGTAAAAAAGGCCGCCCATCAGCGCGACTTTGGGAGCAAGCAGATGCAGGCGAGACGCGACAGCCTCGGTGTATTCGCAGAGGACACGCGCGCCTTCTTCGACGATCTCGTTCACACGCGTCTCGCCACCGGCAGCAGCTTCAAACACAACCGGGGCCAGCATCGCGATCTCGTTTTTGTCCGCTGTTTGTGCCCAGCGCACGAGCTCGTCAAGATTGTTCAACGAAAGTGCGTGGAGAATCTTCGCAGTGAACGGCATCTCACCGCAATGCAAGTCATGCTCGCGCAGGACCAGACGCAGCGCTTCAATGGACAAAAAATAACCGCCGCCGGTATCGCCCAGAATATGTCCCCACCCACCGGCTCTTTCGATTCGGTCGCCTCGCCGGCCAGTCACCGAAGAACCACTTCCCGCGTTTACAACAATGCCGTCTCGATGGTCGAGGGCCGCCGCAAGGCCGGAATCACGATCGCTGCCCGTCACAATTTTCGCATTTGGCCAAATATCTCTGCAAATGAGCGCAAGTGATTGACGATCTTCCTCGGTGCCACAACCGGCAAGAAAAACTCCCGCGCGATCGATTTCCCTTGGTAACCCGCCAAAAATTTCGCGCAAACGTTCCGGGGTAGTCAGGCGCAAATTGGACGGCGGCAGCTTTCCTTGATCGAGAATCAGCCATTGCGAGCCGGGTTCAGCGCCCCCAGCTACAGGTCGTTCAACTAACACCCAGGCGGTTTTTGTTCCGCCTCCCTCGACGCCAAGGATGCGCTCGCCGGATTTCACATTCAAATTGTAGGGCAAGCCCTTCGCTTGCTGCGAGTTTGTTTTTTTCGAACTGCATTTGCGGCGCCAACGCGTTCCACCTTTGCCGAGATTTTCTCTGGCGGTATGATGGAACAATGCCCAAGGACGAAACGCAGGCGGCAAGGCGAATGAAGCAGTTACGGGACGAAATCCGCAAGCATGACCGGCTCTACTACGAAGAGGCTGCGCCAATCATTAGCGACCGCGAATACGACCGCCTCTACAAAGAACTTGTCGATCTGGAGACGCAGTTTCCCGATCTGGTTACGCCTGATTCACCCACTCAGCGAGTCGGCGGAAAACCGCTTAAAGCGTTCGAGCAGGTTGCGCATCTGATCCCAATGCTCAGTCTCGATAACACTTACTCGGAAGAGGAAGTGAAAAATTTTTACGCCCGTATCCACCGGCTTTTGCCTAACGAAAAGATCCCGGTGGTAATCGAGCCAAAGGTGGACGGCGTTGCCGTTTCGCTCATTTACGAAAACGGCAGGCTGCGCCAGGCGGCAACGCGGGGGGACGGAAACGTGGGCGACAACATCACTCAAAATATTCGAACGATCCGTTCAGTGCCCGAGCGACTGCGCGGCGCTGCGCCGAAACTTTTGGAGGTGCGCGGAGAAGTTTACATGGACAAACATGGTTTCGAAAAATTAAACGACGAAAGGCGCAAGGCCGGTCTGCCGCTGTTTGCAAATCCGCGCAACGCAGCGGCCGGTTCACTGAAGCAACTGGATCCGGCGATCGTGGCGAAACGCCCCCTCGGTGTTGTGTTGTACGGAACTGGGGCGACCGAGGGAGTGGAAATCGATGTTCACTCGGAAATTTTCCCGCTCCTAAAAAAGCTGGGCCTGCCAGCCACCGAGCGCTGGTGGGTGGCTGAGTCAGTCGAGGAAATGCTGGACGCAATTCACGAACTGAACGGCATTCGGCATAAGTTCGCCTATCAAACCGACGGCGCGGTGGTGAAGGTGAATTCATTTGCGCAACGCGAGCGCCTCGGGTTCACCGCGAAATCGCCGCGTTGGGCCATAGCTTACAAATACGAAGCTGAACGGGTGCAGACACGCCTCAATGAGATCGTGATTCAGGTCGGACGCACTGGAATTCTCACGCCAGTGGCGGTGTTGGAGCCGGTGTTCGTAAGCGGAAGCACTGTTGGGCGCGCGACATTGCACAACGAAGACGAAATCAAACGCAAAGACATCCGCATTGGCGACACGGTGGTAATCGAAAAGGCGGGCGAAGTCATCCCGGCTGTTGTTGAAGTCGTAAAATCGAAACGGCCGCGCGATGCCAAGCCTTTCGATTTTGCCAAACATATTCACGGCAAGTGTCCTGTGTGTGGCGGCCCAATTCGCCGCGACCCGCAATTCGTTGCCTGGCGCTGTGAAAATCTTCAGTGCCCCGCGCAAACGACGCGTCGCGTCGAATTTTTTGCAGCGCGCAACGCGCTCGACATCGAAAGTGTCGGCGGCATTGTGGCAGACAAACTCGTCGAACGCGGGCTTGTACGCGAACCGCTCGATCTCTTTGAGTTAAAGACGGAACAACTGGCCAAACTGAATCTCGGAACGGACGAAGAATCGCGTGTTTTCGGCGAGAAAAATGCGACGAAAGCCATCCGCGCAATCGAACGGGCCCGAACTCTGCCGCTCTCGCGTTGGCTTTTTGCTCTTGCCATTCCGGATGTGGGAAGAACAACAGCAACGCAACTCGCCAGGTTCCACGAGACGATTGAAGACGTCGCCAATTCGCCGCTTCTCCGTGATGTTTTACAGTACCACGAAAAGCGGGATGACAAGGAGGATGCAAAGGAAATTGCCGATCGGCTCATCCAATCCGGTTTTGCGAAGCCATCGAAAAGCAAAGCCGAAAAAGGCCGAGGCATCACCACGGAAGTGGGACCTGTCGTTGCACAAAGCGTCCTGGATTTCTTCGCCTCAGCAGCCGGAAAAAAAATTCTGCGCCGGATAAAAGAACTCGGGATTCACCCTAAGAGCGAAAAAGTCTCGTCAAGAAAAGCGGCGAAATTGCCCCTATCTGGGAAAACTTTTGTTCTTACCGGAACATTGCCGTCGATGACGCGGGAAGAAGCAACAGAAAAAATCGAAATGCTCGGCGGCCATGTCACCGGCAGCGTGAGCAGGAAAACCGATTACGTCCTCGCAGGCGCCGAACCCGGAAGCAAATTCGACAAGGCGAAAGAACTCGGCGTGCGAATTATCGACGAACCCGAGTTTCGCAAGATGCTGTGACTCAACTGACCGCGCTATCCGGATGCGCGGCTGAAAAGAATCTGCGATCGAAATTTAGGGCGTGGGTGGCACGTCGGAACCGAGCGAGAGCGGGATCCCCTGCTGATTTATTGCGGGCGTGCCGGGAGAGGCAAGCAACACTCCGCTCCGGCTGGCGGGATGAAGAGTTGCCTGCACACTGAAAGTCAGTTTTTGATTTCCGCGCATCACAGTAATCGGAACGATGTCTCCGGCAGTGATGAAGAACGAGGCATCCAGCACATCTTCCGGCTGCGTTACTCTCTTCCTGCCGACTTGCAGGAGAATGTCGCCGGATTTGATTCCGGAACGGGCGGCTGGCGTGTCTTCCATGATCTGCTTCATTTCCGCAACCGAACCTTCCACTGGTTGCCGCGCCATGGTGACATTGATCCCGATCCAGCCATGTCTGGCTTCTCCGAAACGCATGAAATCGCCCCGAATTTTTTCGGCTGCCTCGATTGGCACCGCGTAACACGCTGAGTTGTTCTCGAGACTGCTGACCACAATGCCAACGACCTCACCTTTCATGTTCAAAAGTGGCGCGCCGGCTTCCCCACGCTGTGTCGGCAGGTTAACGCGCAGATGCGTCGTCGAGAAAAAACGACCGAGATATTTGCGATCGAATCCCGCGATCATCCCAAAATTTGGTGTCTCCGGTAAGTCCAATGGATAGCCAACCGCAATGACAGGAGTTGCTACTTCCAGTCCTTCGGATTTTCCAATCGGCAGGGCCGGAGTGGGCGCATCGATCTTCAACATGGCGGTCCCGCTGCGGATGTCTGCCAAAAGCTGACGCGCGGGATATTTCTTACCGCCGAATTCAATTGTGAAATTTCCCGCTTCGCCTCCAACCGTGTATGCCGTGTAAAGAGTCCCAGTGGGATCGATGAAAAACCCAGTGCCGCAAATTGGGCTGTGCTCATCGACACCATGAATCTTGACCACTGCCTTCGCAGCACGCTCAAAGACGTCTTTCACCTGATGGCTAACTGCTGTAGCCGACTCCGCCTGCGCCATGACGCGCTCAAAGGTGTCCTTGACCCGATCGCCACCTTTCTTGGCGTCCTGCTCCTGCGCAAAGAGCGAACTGGCGCTAAAGCAAAAAATCAGCGCGAACGCGGCTTTACGAGGCATAATGAGGCGCAGATTCTTAACTTGCGATACGGGGACGCGCAACCCGCGTCGGACTACACCGTTCCTAAAATCTGAAAGTCGGCTCATAACTCACGGGGACGCTATCGAGCACGTAGCGCGGCGGGGCTGCGGCTTGGTGAGTCTGGGCGCTTTCATTAAAACGGCGAACCGGCTGCGTCCTGAAAATCTGCGTGGCCACCGGAGATGTAAGGCTCCATTCCCCTTCCGCGCTTGCCGGCACCGACAAAGCCGGCGGGTTCTGGAGAGCGACGCGAGCCGTCTCCGGTTGCTGATAAATCTTTAATGAAATTACTGCGGCGCAGACCAGGACTGCTGCGACGGCAGCTGGATACGAGGCGAGAGATCGAACATCAAGGCGGAGCATCAAACCGTGAGCGCGCTCGAGACAGATGCGCCACAACGGCTGGCGGAGCATTTCATCGCGCTGCCGGCGATGAAATTCATGCAGGAAATTCTCGAAGTAGCCGGGCGGCGGCTGTTCGTACCGCTTCAATCGAAGCAGCCTTGCGATTTCGTTATCGTCAAACTCGTCCATTTTTCAGCGCGGATTAGGAAACAGGATTTTTCCGAAATTCATCCAGATAGTTCTGTAGCTGCCGATTCGCGTAAAAGAGCCTGGAACGTACCGTTCCTTCCGAGACGCGCAAGATTTTACTAATCTCTGCGTGGGGCATCCCCTGGATATGGAACATGGTAACCACGGCTCTGTGTTCATCAGACAATTTCATCATGGCCTCGTTCAATCTTCGCTGCAGCTCGGACAAGTCAGCTTCGCGCACCGGACTGCTCGTGGCCGTGCTTTCCAGGAACTCCTTGTCGTTTTGAATGCTGGCATCGACATCATCGAGGCTCAGTTGAAAACGCCGGCCGCGTTTCTTCAGAAAATTGAGCGTCATATTCACAGCAATGGAATGAATCCACGTATAAAAGGAAGATTTGCCGCGGAACCCGCGGATTGCGCGGTACGCTTTGGCGAAAATATCCTGCAACAGATCGTTCGTGTCCTCGTGGTTCGAGGTCATGTTGTACACGAGACCATAAAGACGCGGAGTGTATTTGATGACCAGTTCATCGAAGGCGCCAGCATCGCCCGATTGCGTACGCGTTACCAACTCTTGATCTGGATCGACCCGCGGCTGGTCCATTGTCTCGCGTCTAGACTTAGCACGAGCCTCGAGACCGGACGACAACAAATCCGAAATACGGCGAGCAGGTAAGGCGAGAGCGGGATCCATTTCCACTAGTGCGCTCGATCAACGCCGATCGCGGATCGACATCAGCCAGAGCAAGTTTCCCAGCGCAGCGATGAATGCCGCGATGTATGTAAGGGCAGCCGCGTTGAGGACTTTGTTCACGCCGACAACTTCTTCCCCGGGCCGTACGATGCCCATCTGCTGCAAAATGATTTTTGCCCGCCGGGAGGCATCGAATTCCACTGGGAGCGTGATCAATTGGAAGACCAGCAAGACCAGATAGCAATAGATGCCGAGCGTGATCAGACCGCTGATCCGGAAGAAAAGACCGCCGATAATGATGAACGGCAGCAATTGCGACGCAACCATTGTCACCGGCACGATCGCCATTCGCGCTTTGAGCGGCGCATATGCTTTCGCATGTTGAATCGCGTGCCCAGTTTCATGTGCGGCAATGCCCAGCGACGCTACTGAAGGCGTGTTGTACACGCTGCTGGAGAGGTGCAGCTTCTTGTCTCTCGGGTCGTAATGGTCTCCAAGAAAATCGTTCGTCTCCACAACATCGACATCGTTGATCTGAGCCGCTTGCAGAATTTCACGCGCGCATTCCGCGCCGGTGATGTTGGAGCTTGCGCGGACCTCACCCCATTTTCGAAACGCGCTCGTGACCCGTATCTGTGCCCAAATCCCGATGATCAGCGGGACGCCGATATATAGCAGCCAATGAGATCCAAAACCGAAACCGTATGGATAAAACATACCGAGCTTAATTTAATGTATCGAAGTCAATTGTCACTTTACTGGCTGGAACAAATTAGACGCTCAATCGGGCGCTTCGTTCATTTCCTCCAACGTCATTCCGAGCGAAGCGAGGAACCACTCGCAGGACTATGGATCATCCTACAGTCAAAGCGTGTGCCAAACTCATAGGCGGGATCCTTCGCTTTGCTTGGGATGACATCGGGATATGCGCGGCGATACTAGATTTCCAATTGCTTTGGAAATCGAGACAGAATTTTGCAACCCGTTTTGGTGACCAAAACCACATCTTCCAGCCGCACGCCGCCCAGTCCTGGATAATACAGGCCGGGCTCGACGGTCACCACCTGTCGCTCTTTTAGAACAACCTTCTGTAAACGCGGATGCTCGTGAATTTCCAGCCCAAGTCCATGCCCGGTGCCATGAAAGAATCCGACCCGTCGGCCTCTGCGCACCTCAGTCGGAAAACCCCGTTTAGCGAAAAATTCCTGGATCGCCTTGTGAATCGTCATCCCATCAACTCCTGCCTTGATTCTCTTCAACGCCAGCGCTTGACCGGATTTTACCGTTTCCCAAACCTTACGCTGGCCTTCGCTCGCGCGTCCGCGCAACACCGTCCGAGTCATGTCGCCAAAATATCCGGTCTTCGCGTCGCGTGGAAAAACATCGAGGATAATCAGTGAATCGGCGAAAAGCGGACCGTAGCCCCGCTCATGCGGATCACACGCCTGGTCACCACCGGCGACAATCGTGCCGGTTGGAATGCCGCCCGCGCGCAAGATCGTAGAATCAATTTCGGCGCGGAGGATTTCGGAAGTCAACGCTTTGCCGTTCCAGCGCAATCGTTTTCTGGCACCCGGCTTGGACGCTTTCAAAATTTCGATCGCGCGCTTGAGTCCTTTTTCCGTGATTCGCAAGGCTTGGCCCATCATTTCGACTTCCTTTTGCGATTTCGCCTCGCGCTCCGGCCAGAAAAATCCGTTTGTCGCGCGGACACGTATCTTGTTTGCGACGAGTTCCTCCGCGTATCCAACCCCAAAATTTGCAGGAACAACTACTGAACGTACGCCTCGTTTTTTAAGAAAATGCGCCAGAACTTTTTCGTAGAGCGGCGCTTTTTTAGATTTTCCCTGTACTTCGCGCTCGATCTCGCTGAACATGACAAATTCATCTGCGTCTGCTTGCTTGCGACCACGATCGATTTCCAAATCGCTCAGCACGAGCGTGCGTTTACCGTTGCGTTCGAGAAAGATGAATGGATCGGGCGCCCAAAATTTCGTCGCGTAAAGCATGTCGGCATCCGTATCGCTGGTGGCGACAATGAGACGGGCTGGTTTTGTTTTTGGTTTGCTCATCCCTCTTGTTACCCCGCTCGGCGTTGTAGGGCAACCGCACCGGTTGCCAAATCGTGGAATGGCAGGCGGAGCGCCCGCCCTACACATGAAATTCAGCTTCTCCGCACTTCAAGTTCTCTCCGCAAAATCCAATGCAGCAGCGCAAGCAATCCAAGTGTCGATAGAATCAGAACAGCTGTATTAAAGAAAAACACACCAAACTTTATTCCGAAATACCGTTTCTGGGCGCCGAAGAACACGTTCGGCTTGTTACCCCGGCGGTAGTCGCTCTGATCCATCTCGGCGTTGGACATCAGGTCCGACACCTTTTGATTCACGTAAATTTGCTCGGCTGTGATCGGGCCGTTGGCGTTCTTGAAAAGCGCGCGATCGAATGGCCTTTTGCCATTCAGGACTTGATCGACCAACCCGAGATAGTGATCCAATTCGCCGACCGATTTTGCCTCGAGACCAGAAAGCAGAGCGAGCGTTTCCTTGAGATCCTCCAAGCGCTTATCTGCTTCAGGATCTTTCCGATGTTCTGCCACGAGCCGGTCGATCTCGCGTTGCGCGCGATCCTGCCGCCGCGTCAGGGGATTGAGCTTGGCCTGTGCGACAATCATCTCTTCGTAAGACCAGCGCATGGCGATGAATTGACAGACAAGCGGAACCTGCAGCTTGCTTTCCGTCTTCCTGTTCTTGTCCGCGCTCGGATGTTCTGAGAACCAATGCGAAAGGGAATAAAGCAGACCCAGGTTCCGATTCATGTCCTCGTATTTGATGAGCGCGCCTCCCATGATGATCTGCGGAATCAAAACGAGTGGGACGATGTTTGCTGCTGTCTTCGGGTCGGCCACGAGCGAAGAGATGAGCAGACCCAGCGCAACACCACCTATGGCGGTCATAAACATGATCGCGAGATCGATCCAAAACATTCCCCGGATTTCCAGAATGTAATTGCCGATCATGACAAAGAGGATGCACTGAACGAGGGCAAACACTCCAAGCGTGAGTGTCTTCGAGACCACGTAGTACGATAAACGAACGTTGACATTCCGCTCGCGCTGCAGCACCGGCCGATCCCGGATGATGTCATCGGCGCTGTTGGTCAGGCCGAGGAACATCGCAACGATCAAACCGAGGAACAAGAACGTTGGAATGTGATAAGCGGAAGCGAAATCGTATGTCCCGCTCTCCGAATAACGCAGGATGGTTGCAATCAACAACGCCAGCACAGGCGAAACTCCGATCGTGATAACCAGGTTGGCGCGGTTGCGCAGTTTGCTTACGAAAGCGCGCCGCAGCACGGTACGAAATTGTGTCCACTCATCGTGCCACCGAAATGGCAGCCGCTTTTTCTGCACCGGCGCCGCGGGTAATGCAGACGGCGCTTCTTTGCGCAGGGAAACCTGTTTGACGTCCTGGATCAGGCGAAACGCTTCATATTTGTCGCGCCAGAATTCTGGTGAATAACGGCGCGCGGCAACAAGATGGCCGCGGCTGTTTTCTTCGTAAATGATGTCGCCACTCAGATCGCGCAGCGGCGTTTCCAGCACATCGAAAATGAATTCCGGACGCGTCGTTCCGCAGGATGGGCACGCGCCCAATTCCGCCCCGAACTGATGCTGATGTTCCGCCTCAGCGAAATAGCGAAGCATGTCGGACGGCGCTCCGAAAAACACGAGGCGCCCACCTTTGTCGAGCAGGATCGCCTTATGAAACATCTGGAAAATTTTCGAGCTGGGCTGATGAATCGTAACAATGACGATTTTGTTGTGCGCCATGCTCCGAATAATTTCCATGACGTGCTCGGAATCCTTTGAGGAAAGGCCAGAAGTCGGTTCGTCAAACAGGTAGACGTCCGACATGCCAATCATATCGAGTCCAATATTGAGGCGTTTTCTCTCGCCGCCGCTCAGCGTTTTCTTCTCCGGACTGCCGACCACTGCATCCCGGCGTTCGCCGAGTCCAAGCTCGACTAACTTTGCCTCCAAACGCCGGGTGCGATCGCGCCTTGAGAGGTGTGGTGCGCGAATCGCCGCCGCAAACAGCAGATTTTCGCCGATGGTGAGATGTTCGTCGAACGCATCCTGCTGAGGCATATAACTGACGTAGTGCTTCAAGGCGTCGAGATTTTCATACAGCGATTGCCCATTGAGGACCACCTCCCCGCTCGTAGGCTGCAGTTGGCCGGCCAGCACTCTCATGAGCGTGCTTTTTCCCGAGCCGCTCGCACCCATTACGCAAACCAGCTCACCACGCGCGATGTTAAAGGAGATTCCCTCGAGACCAATTTGGCCTTTCCCAAAGCGGTGCGTGATTTCGTTTGCCTCGAGCGTGCGGATGATGTTGCGCTCTTCCTCGATGATTCGTTCCGAAAAGTTGCATCGCAGAAATTGGCCGATGTCGATACGAATGGTATCTCCGTCTTTGAGCGGCGCTGTGGTGCGCACCACGGTGTGACCCACCATGATCGGGCGATCCGCTTCGATCACTTCCAGTTGACCGACCCGGCGATCGTAATCACAGAAGATCTTCAGCAGCACGTCGCCACTCGTGCCAGGCGAGAGCAGAATATCATCGGCTTCCAGCCGGCTTGGATCATTCGAAACCAGGTATTCCGATTTGGACGCCTTCAGTTGGAACCGGCCACCCAGCGCTCGCGCGCGCCGGCGCAGATCGCTCAAATCCATCTCGCTGTTGTTGTGGAAGACGATCCGGTCTTCCAGGCTCGCATCGACCTGTGTGCCGGCTTTTAATTTCACGCCGTTGAGCTCCGCATCCACATCACGCAGCGCTTTGACGCGAACCTTCAATCCGAAAGTGACCCGAAGCGCGCTTTCACGCGTTCGCGAGCGTTCCAATCCCACTTCGTCCGAATCTCTATTTACACGAATGAAAATCTGTGGAAGCGAAACGTTCTTCTTTGCATTGAAATATTGCGCCAGCTCCTGATAGCTGAGCACCTGGTCTCCTACCAGGATGCGCTGGCCCGGATAGATGCGGCAAAAACCGCCACGCACTAACGGTCTGCCGCGCACGGACACGTTTTGGTCGCTATAATTCTTCAGCAAAATGAGTTCGTGATAACGAAAAGCCATCAATCGATCGGTCTCGTTCAGGTTCTTAAGCGTCACATCGGCTTTCCCGTCCGGACCGAAGGAGAGCGACTCCAGCGGAGACGCGCCGTGCTGATAGATCGACGGGTCGGAATCTTCCGATGCGTTGAGTTGGTAAACGATGTCGATTGCCTGGGCAGCCATGCCCATTTGCGACATGAACGAATAGAACGCGACGACTTGTTCCTGCTTCAAACCGGCTTGCGAAATCAGGTCGTAAAGCTGAACTCCGAGCATGATCTTACGATCCGCGCTAAGTTGCACGCCAAGTTTTTGCGCCATCGCAGCCAGATCTTGCTGCTCGTAAAGCGCTTGGCGGAATAACTGTCGCAGCTCAGAGTAAACCGCCTCCGGGTAATCGTACCGAAGAAAACCAAGACTTGAGTCGATCTCTTCCTCGAGCAGAACGCCATCCGCTTTGGTGAAGCTCGCCAGAACCTGGATCAACACCGGCAGCATATTTGGCCCTTCGGAGACGCTCCGGGGCTTGCGCAATGCCCGGCGCATCCAACGGCGCCCTGTCCGACGCACCCGATAGGCCAGCGGAGTTACCCGCTGCACGGCCCGATCGATCCTATCTGCCACTGATGAGACAAGCTCTGTCATGTAAAGATTAGGGGGCGAATTTTACCCGAAACGGGCGAGCGACGCAATGCGCGGCAACGAATATAAAAGCGGGGACAAAATGACGAAATCCGAACGAAGAATACCTCCGCCGCGTCAAATCATTTAACATTAATGGACAATTTTAACATTGTAACGAATCACGAATCACGTGGCTTGCTCCATTTTGCATTGCCAATTTGTTCATGGTAACCTTTTAAACCTGTAAAATCCGTTTTTTCGTATGGCTCAGTTCGATCGCAACTCGCAAAGAGAAAATAAAAACCGCGGGAGCGAACCCAATTTTAATTGGCGTGGCGTTATCCTCATCGTAATCGCTTTTAGTCTGATCGCGATGGCGATGCTCTTTTACCGCGGCGGAATGCAACCGGTCGAAGACGTGCCGTATAACCGGTTTCTCGAGCTGGTGGAGAATAAACAGATCGTTAACGACAAAAACTATCCGCTCGTGCTGGTGGTAGAAGACGGCCGGCCCACCCAGACGCTGCGCGGCGCTTATGTCCGCCAGGGAACCGGTTCGGCGCCGTCCCAGCAAGTGCCATTTCGAACCACGATCTATTTGACTTTCACAAACGATTTGCAGCAAAAGCTCGCGGCAGCCGGTATTCAGCCCGCCATCAAGACCGAATCGAACATGCTTGCGCAAACCGTGGTCGGTTTTCTGCCGATCGCTCTTTTCCTGCTGGTGCTTTACTTCCTGTTTCGCCAGCAAATCCGCATGGCCGGGAAAGGTGCGCTTAACTTCGGGAAATCGAAAGCGCGCATGCTCGCCCGCGACAAAAATAAAATCACATTTCGCGATGTCGCCGGAGTCGAGGAAGCAAAGGATGAAGTGCAGGAGCTCGTCGAGTTCTTGCGCGATCCGAAAAAATTTCAAAAACTCGGCGGACGCATTCCAAAAGGCGTCTTGATGGTCGGGCCTCCGGGCACTGGTAAGACACTGCTCGCGCGCGCCATCGCGGGCGAGGCGGACGTCCCCTTCTTTTCCATCAGCGGCTCGGACTTCGTTGAGATGTTTGTCGGCGTCGGCGCATCGCGCGTGCGCGATATGTTTGAGCAGGGCAAGAAATCTGCGCCCTGCATCATTTTCATCGACGAGATTGACGCAGTCGGGCGTCATCGCGGCCACGGGGTTGGTGGCGGTCACGACGAACGCGAACAAACGTTAAACGCGTTGCTTGTGGAGATGGACGGCTTTGACACGCAGGAAGGCGTGATCATTATCGCGGCCACAAACCGGCCCGATGTTCTCGATCCCGCATTGCTGCGTCCCGGCCGTTTCGATCGCCAGATCACAGTCAATTTGCCTGACGTGAAAGGACGCGAAGAAATTCTGCGCGTTCACGCCAAGAAAGTGAAACTTGCCGAAGGCGTCGATCTTGCAGTCGTCGCACGCGGCACCCCCGGTTATTCGGGCGCGGAACTTGCCAATGTGATCAACGAAGCGGCGTTGCTCGCGGCGCGCCGTGGATTAAAGGGAATCACGCTCGCCGAGCTCGAAGAAGCGCGCGATAAAGTTCGCTGGGGCAAAGAGCGTCGGAGCCTGGCGCTCAGCGAAAAAGAAAAGGAAAACACAGCGTATCACGAAGCGGGTCACGCGCTGTTGCTGGAACTTCTTCCGCACACCGAGCCGCTGCACAAAGTCACCATTATCCCGCGCGGCCCGTCGCTTGGATCGACGATGTGGTTGCCGGAGGAAGACAAATACACCAATCGCAAAAACGAGTTACTCGCTGGTCTCGCAGTGAGCATGGGCGGCCGCGTCTCCGAGGAAATCGTTTTCGGCGACATCACAAATGGCGCGCGTGGCGACATCAAGACCGCTACAGCAATTGCACGCCGGATGGTTTGCGAATGGGGCATGAGCGAAAAAATGGGAATGGTCGAGTACGGCGAGCACGAAGATTATGTGTTTCTCGGCCGCGACATTTCCCGCGCGCGCGACTACAGCGAAGCGACAGCGGAGCAAATAGATCAGGAAGTACGCAAACTGCTCGACGACGCCTATCAACTGGCGAAGACAACGCTCATCGCCAATCGCGATAAGCTGGAAGTAATCGCAAAAGCGCTGCTTGAGTACGAAACGCTCGACGGCTCGCAGATCAAAGAGATCGTCGATCACGGGCGTCTGATTAACCCGCCGCCTGGCGCATCGCCGCCGCCCGGCAAAAAAATGCCGGCAGAAAAACCGCCCAAGCAAGTCGTAGCCGCGCCTGACGTCACACCGCCACTCCCCGGCGCCCTCGGGGGCGCACCAGCGTGAGGTAGGGCGCGACCGCCGGGCGCGCCGTTTCTGGACTCTGCCCCAGAGCTCCGATCCAGATTTCTGAACCGCTTAATCCAGCGGACTCTTCACGCCAATGCCCGGCCTGTTGAGCACGTGCGTATAAATCATCGTCGTGCTCACGTCCTTGTGCCCGAGTAGCTCCTGCACCGTCCGAATATCATAACCGTTTTCCAACAAATGCGTCGCAAACGAATGCCGGAGCGTGTGGCAACTCGCGCGCTTGCTGATGCCCGCCTTGCGCACCGCTGTCTTCACCGCGTTTTGAAGATTCTTTTCATGTACATGATGTCGGCGATCAGTGCCCGTGCGCGGATCAATTGAGCGCCGCTCCGCCGGAAAAATGTACTGCCACGCCCACTCCCGCGAGGCGCTGGGAATTTTCCTTTCCAGCGCGTCGGGCAAATACACGCTGCCAAATCCCTCGGCTAAATCTCGTTGATGCTGCGCTTTCACTTTGGCCAGGTGCTCTCGCAACGGCGCTGCCAGACTCACCGGCAGCATCGTCTTGCGCTCCCGACCGCCTTTAGGATCGCGCACCGTGATGTGCAGATAATGCAGATCGACATCTTTGACGCGCAAGCGGAGACACTCGAGCAGTCGGAGTCCGCTGCCGTAGAGCAATAGACCCATTAGCCGGTATTGCCCGTGCAACTGTGCAAGAACGGCTTTCACCTCGTTTGGCGACAACACGCTTGGCACTTTGGGCGGTCGCTTGACCCGCAATGTCCCGCCGATGAATTCGAGCTCACGCTGCAACACTTCCTTGTACAAAAACAAAAGCGCATTGAGCGCCTGGTTTTGCGTGGCCGCCGCAACGCGGCCGTTGATCGCGAGGTCAGTCAGAAATTGCGACACATGTTTCTCGTCGAGCTCACGAGGATGCCTTTTACCGTTGAAAAGAATATACCGTCGAATCCAGCTGACGTACGCCTCCTCGGTGCGCAAACTGTAATGGCGCAGTCGCATGAGCTGGCGAACTTGGTCGAGTAATTTCGGCTTGCTCTGCTTCGGGGCCGCCGGTAAAAAAGAAGGCATGGCTTCCTTTTACCCGGCGTCCCTCCCGGAGAAAAGCCGAAATAGGCGAAACAAAGGTTCGTCGAATTGTAG
>Ga0209577_10000826_pt1 | contig 31008 bp, 26 predicted proteins | sample GraSoiAngelo_109_FD_185874 | JGI IMG/M metagenome (GOLD analysis project Ga0209577, IMG submission 185874) | Grasslands soil microbial communities from the Angelo Coastal Reserve, California, USA - 14_0903_12_20cm (SPAdes) (version 2) | ecosystem: Environmental > Terrestrial > Soil > Grasslands...
GCACCAAACGCGCCATGAAGTCGTCCAGCCACTCGACCCAGCCCTTTGTCCCGCGAATGGCCAGCACAAAATTGCGCTTCTGCTCGCGATGGCGGGCAATGAAACCGTAGAACTTGGGCTTTTCGCGCCACCAGAAGAAGAAATCGGACATGTGGAGCCATGCCACCAGTTCGTAGGGGGCGGGAATATCGCACGATTGAGGTTCGGGAAAAGGCATTTTGGGGTTTCTTTCGAACATCTTGTATGCCGCGTTGACAAACTGCCCATAGAGAACCGCCTCCTTCTTATCCAGTGGTCTGCCCATCGGGGACACCTCTTGACCGATATCGGCTGGAATATTTAACGAAGAGTAACACGAGTACCCGATTTTAAGTCACTCCAAGTCGAGTCCGTGGTCCGTGGAACACTTGAAGCGGTTATAAATCGCCGCGCGCCTGCGTATGCCAAGAAGGGAGGCAAGCCAAGGGGAGGCACGCGGGCCATGTCACGGGCAGATTTGCCGAAAACGAGTCCGAACCGCACGCTGGCACGATTCCTCTGGATCGCGGTCATTTTTCTCGCGTTTGTCGGGCTGGGGCGGTCGCTGCTCGGCGAACCATCGTTTTGCTAGAACCCGGCGCTTTAAGTTCGCCGCGGAATCCCGCTCGAGAACTGGACGGGCATTTCGCGAGCGAGCGTGCGCTGGTGTTGACGCACGTCTTGCCCGCCATGCTCTTCATGCTCCTCGGGCCGCTGCAATTCGTGCGCGGCCTGCGCGCACGCCATCCGCAAGTGCATCGCTGGTCAGGACGAATCTTTCTCGCTGCCAGCGCCTTCGTAGGCGCCACTGGGTTAAGATTGGCTTACGGAAAAACCGTAGGCGGCATAGATGAAAAAGCCGCGATCGCGCTGTTCGGAACACTCTTTCTGATTTCGCTAGGCAAAGCACTCTGGCACGCGCTGCGCCGCGAATTTGCGCAGCATCGCGAGTGGATGATTCGCGGCTACGCGATCGGACTTGCCGTCGCCACTATCCGCCCGATTATCGGAGCCTTCTTCGCCGCAGCAGTGATTCGTGGGCGGAGTCCGGATCCGCACGAATTCTTCGGTGCCGCTTTCTGGATCGGCTTCACTTTACAAGCCATCGCCGCCGAAATCTGGATCAACTACACCCGCCCTACCGCTGCGGCTCGGACCCGCACCGCCAAAGAGGCAACCGGCACGTAGTCGAAACGCGCGCGCTTACTGGCGATGCCAGGTCATTTCCACATGAATTGGGATTTCATTCTTCACCGGAAGCGTCAAGAGCGTCGGAGCCTCGATCTTGAAATCGGATAGCGTAGCTGGAATGGTTCCCGTCACTTTGATTTCGCTTCCCTGAGGGATCAATTGGAACGGAACCTGTTTGTAATGCGCCGTCTGGCCTGCAAACTGGATTTCCAGGTCGGCGTAGATCGTTGCAGCCTTCGCGTCGCTCTCCGGCAATCGCGTGCGCACGGTGACTATGGGAAATTCCGCGCCCTTCGTGACTTGCAGCATGTGCAGGTCGCGGTTGCTGTCGCCTGAATCGAACGACTTCACCGGCGCCGCGATCAGGAAATCGCATTGCCCTTCGTGGCAAACGCCTTTACCCCGCCCCGCGTGGCTCACGCCGTCGACTTGATGAAGCGGGTGAGAAACGTGGTAGCTCAGCGTGCATTGGTCCAGCACCCATTGCTCTTCCGCAGCGGGCAGACCCTGCGGAAGCAAGAGAAATAGCAAAAGCAGGGAGCCCGTTACGAGTCTCGCAATCTGTTTTACATTCCTAGATTCGCAGTTCATGGGAACGCTCAAAACCTCAGCGACACCGACAGCAGCGCGGCTCCGAACGCCCCTGCTGTCACAATGGCCACCGGCCCGTGCGCTTTGGCCATGCCCTGGACTCGCTGCCCATTATTCTTCTGCGAATACGCTATCGCTCCCAGGATGGGCGTGAGAATCATGCCGGGCCCATGAATCCAAGCCATGGCTTTGTGAAAACGAATCGGTCCTCGGGATTTTGTTCCCTCGACGCGCGGCGCGCGAATCGCAAAGTAGGCAGTCATGAAGTACAAATCCGCCGTAGCCGAACCCAAAACCATGTGCACGGTGCGGTCGGTGTTGCTGGTGTGCCTACCCCCGGCATTAATCGACGTGGCCACCGAAGCGATCATCGGGATCGTGGTGATCAAGCCCAACCGCTGATGGATTCTCAGCATGTGCGTCCGCTTATCCAGCAGCGCTTGTTCCTTGAGATGGCTTTTGGTTTCGGCGGAAGCAAAGCCCAGGTCCGCGAGCGAGGGCTCCTTAATGCTGGATGGAGCGTTCGGCGGGTTATTCGCAGGAGCTTGCGGCTGCGGTGGAGGAGCCGAGGGCAGCCCTGACAGCGTGGCATTGAAAGTCAGCGAAGCCCCGGCCGCCAGAGTTACCTTCTCTATCTTAGCCGCGAAGCCTTCAGCCGACGCCGTCACTTCATATTCGCCCGGAGCAAGTTTGGTCAAGTTGTACGTTCCCGTTGCATCGGTTTGAACATCCATAGTTTGTCCCGTGGTCGGGTTCTTGACAGAAACCTTCGCGTTGGCCACTATCGCTCCCGAAGCGTCTGTGACCTTGCCCGACAACGTGGCCTCGCTCTCCTGTGCCCGCAAACAGGGAGCGAGCAAAAGAACGATCATTACAACTAAGGCGCTCGCTAGGTTGGCCGTTCTGTCTCTCATGAAACTCTCCTCGGGCCCTCATCCAACCTAATCTGATGAAGCTGTCATCGAGCTGAACCCACTAGGTTGCCACTCGATTCGCGAACTTGCCACTTCCGTAAGTCTAGCTCTACGGATGCTGCGATTTGCACCGGGGATGTACGTACGCAGGACCTTGCAGGGATGGGAAAAGGCAGCTAGCCTAACCAACAGAGGCAGGAGATGATTTCACCATTTGCGGGTTTCCCGACCGAGGCTCTTCAATTTTTTCGCGGCCTCTCGCGCAACAACAATCGCAAATGGTTTCTGCCTCGCAAGCCGCTCTTCGAAGAGAAAGTCAAAGAGCCGATGCGCCAATTAGTCGACGCATTGAACGTCGCCCTCCACGATTTCGCTCCCGAATACGAAACCGACCCCGACAAGGCCATCTTTCGCATCTATCGCGACGTCCGTTTCAGCAAAGACAAGAAGCCCTACAAAGAGCAAATCGCCGCCACCTTCCGCCGGCGCGGCACTCCGCATCACCAAGGCGGCTATTACTTCGCCATCTCGCACAAGTCCGTGGCCGTCGGCGGAGGCGTGTACATGCCCGAATCGGCGTGCTTGCTCGCCATCCGCCAGCGCATCGCCGAACGCCACGAAGAGTTTCGCCGCATTCTCACGGCGCCTTCCGTGCGCAAGCTCCTCGGCGATCTCGAAGGCGAGCAACTCTCCCGCGTTCCTCGCGGCTTCCCGCCCGACGATCCCGCCGCCGATCTGCTGCGCTTCAAATACTACATTTTGTACAAGGAACTTCCGCCGAGCCTCGTCACTTCCCCGAAACTCTACAAAGCCATCGTCGACCGCTTCCGCGTCATGACGCCCTTGCTGCAATTTTTGACTGCGTCCTTCGCCACTGAAACCCAAAAGCCCAACGCCCGCGCCATATTCGCGTAATGCCGTTTGGTTTTGCGCGTGACTATAAATCGAAATTTGCGGCGCACGCTTTTTATTTCGGTCCCCCTTGCAGCGCCCTGCGTAGCATGGCTTTATTTATGTCGCCGAGCAAAGCCTTCCCGCCAAAATCGCTCAGGGGCTCCCAGTCCGCGGGCAAGCAACTCGCTGATTGCCCGCTGCGAAGCCGCTCGGCAAACAGCTCAGCGCGAATTTCATTGCTATCGCGGCATATAGCGTGACCGAGTTCGTGGGTAATGGCTAACAACAGCAGCCTCTGCCACGGAACGTGGTACTCGTGTTCCAATTCGCTTACGCGCTCCGCGTCTCCCGAGAATAGGCTCTCATCGACCAGCGTCTCGCGGTCCCGGAAAGAGGTCAACGCAGGGGAAGTGGTGTGAAAGCCCAACTCCAGCAAATCAGGCTTCCACCGCGTTTTGGAGACCAGCACCCATCGCCACTCCCCGAGATTTTGGGCATGGTATTGATTCAAGAGCTGCTGCAACAGACCGAGATGCCGGACACAGTCCGTAGGATCGTAGTCCACCGTGCAGTAGAAGCGCTGGTGCAGCGTATGATAGTACTCGACCACTCTCAAACTCTTTGCCCCGCACGATTCCGCGCTGAAGAGCGAAAAGAAAAGTCCGACGAGAACGAAAACGGCCGTTCGGCCAAGCACATTATTTGCGCAAATGAATTTATTTTTGAAACGTTCGTAGCTCATGACGACTCCCTCCCTTGCCAAAGTGGGCTGTCGCCTGATGTTTGTTCCCAACTCGCCAAGCGCACAATCAACAGTTGACGAATAGGCTGTTTGTCCTGACAAAGACGAGGGAATCTCGTGTCGAGCGGCAAGGCCGATAAAAAGGTTCTTCTTGGCAAGCGCGGCGGAAAGAAACGTCCGAAAAATGGCGTTCACCCCTGAAAAGGAGCGCTTTGCCTCCCGCTAAGTGGCATTGGCCCGAAAAGTATTTGCCGGCGGCTTTTCTAATGCCAAAATTCATAGTGCAAGAACAACGAGCGCGCAGAAACCGAGCAAACGATGACTCAGTTTCCCGTCAACAAGCGCAGGCTGCGCTATCCCGGAATCCCGGCGCTTCTGCTTTTTTGGAGCCTCGTCGGAAGCGTGGCCTACTCGCGCAATTACCTGCAAAACCCGGGCGTGGGGTTCGCAAGAATAGCTTCGGACCTATCGGTCGCGCTTTTTTGTTTTTGGCCCTGGGCTTTCCTCGGCCCGCTTGTCTTCCAATTGGAAAAGCGCTTTCCTTTGGGCCCCCTCGGCCCGATGGGAAAAAACCGCTGGCTGCGCAATGCCGGGATCCTTCTACTTGCGGGCTTGGGCATTTGCTACCTGGCTTACCTGATGACCGCTTTGTTGTATCTGGTGCATGCGCTTCTTTTTTCGTTGCCTAAGGGCGATCCGTGGCGCATCTGGCAGGCCGCGGCGCCCGAGATGTTTTTCCAGGTTTTCCTGTACGTCATAACCGTGCAAGCCGCCGTTGTCTTTCGCAATTGGATGCGGCTCGAAGATCAAGAGCGCGAACGGGCGGCGTTGCTGCTGGAAAAGTCCCGCCTCGAAGCCAGCTTGAAAGCTGCCGAACTGAATGTCCTGCGCATGCGCCTCAATCCCCACTTCCTCTTCAACACCTTGCAAAACGTTTCCGTGCTCGCGCAGGAAGACCCGAAGGTCGCTAGCCAAATGCTGACGCGTTTGGGCGATCTCCTGCGCGCGGCGCTCCGCAGCGAAACGGAGCCGGAAGTGCCGCTCAGCGCGGAAATCGCGCTCACGGAATCCTATTTGCACGTGGAGAAGATGCGTTTTGCCGACCGCCTGAACGTCTCCATCGATCTTGCCCCGGGCACCGTGCAAGCGATGGTCCCGACACTCTTGCTCCAGCCGCTGGTCGAGAATGCCATTCGCCACGGCTTGAACGGCTGCGCGAGCCGCGGCCTGATTTCGATTCGCAGCGAACTCGCGAGCCGACAGTTGGTACTCACTGTTCGCGACAACGGACAAGGCGTGGCGGGCGCGTGCCTCGACGATTTGGTGCTTGGCGTGGGACTCGCTTCCACACGCGAACGTCTTGCGCGCATGTATAAGGAAGACGCTGAACTCGCACTGCGCGGGCTTCCCGAAGGCGGCACCGAAGTGCGCGTGCGTTTGCCCTTCCGCAGTGCCCCCTGTGTCCGGCAGCAGACCTCCTGCTATAAACCAACGCAAGACAACCAAAACTTGTTATCCCGCCTCTCAGGCGGTCTTCCGCAGCCTGAGGCCGAGGGATCTGCTTCTCCACTTCGGAATTCAAGATGAATGCGCTTCGGCTGCTCATCGTGGATGACGAGCCGCTGATCCGCCGCGGCATCCGCAAGGGCCTCGCGAACCTCGAAGGCGTCGAAATCGTGGGCGATTGCGCGAACGGGGCGGAAGCGATCCAGACAATTTTGTCCGCGGAGCTGGATCTCGTGCTCCTTGACGTTCAGATGCCGGATTGCGACGGCCTCGAAGTGATTCGCCAGGTCGGCGCGGAGCGCATGCCGTTGGTCATTTTTGCCACCGCTCATGACGAATACGCGGTGTCCGCGTTTGAGATGAACGCGGTGGACTACCTATTAAAGCCTTTCGATGAAGCGCGGTTGAGGGCCGCCATCGCCCGGGCGCGCGAAAGGCACGCCGCAAAAAATCGCGAAGCCGTTACGCAGCAGCTGGAGAGCTTGCTGCGAAGCGCTACGAAAGCAGCACCCGAACGCTTCGTGATTCGCAACGGGCAACGCTACGAGTTCGTCCCCGCGGATACCGTGGACTGGGTCGAATCGGCCAACAATTACGTGCAACTGCACTGCGGCCCCAAAACGCATCTGATGAGCGAAACGCTCACTAGGCTGGAGAAACGTCTCGATCCCGCCAAATTCCTCCGCGTCCACCGCGGCCGCATCGTCAACGTCTCGCGCATCCTGGCGGTGCACAGCCTGATGAACGGCGTCTTCGAACTGGAACTGCGCAACGGCCTCCGCATCACCACCGGCCGCCAATTCCGCGACGCCGTCCAGTCCCTCCTCCGCAAGTAGCCCTCAGTTTCGCATCCACAAATTGTCATTCCGAGCGGAGCAAGGAATCTGCTTCTCAGACTTCTTGCAGCTGTTCAAAGGGCCTGCAAAATCCTTTAGGGGATCGCCGCTTTAGCTCCAGTTTGGCGCCCGGAGCCTTTCCCATTATTGTCATTCCGAACGCAGCAGGCCGACGCCTTTTCTTACGCGTTCGCTCCTGCGTACTGTTTGCGTCCCTGATGGTTTTGCAAGACACAACGCGTCGGCCTGCGTTAGAGAGGAATCTCTCTTCAAAACACGGCTTCGGGCTCAAATGAACAGAGGGTGCCGGTTTTCACGCTCTGTAGCCGGGCTTCAGCCCGGCATTTTGGAAGGCGGCGGCTTGCCGCCGCTTTCACCTCGTTCGACAAGTGCAGCCGTGAGTCTGATGGGGGTACCTCTGCCCATTTTCCATTTTTGCTTTTCCAGTTGCCCGTTACCTCGCCACTCGCCACTTCCCCCGGGGCTTACCCACCACTCACTGCCCACTACGCAATGTTTCATGTCCTGTCGTACACTCGACATATCCAATTTACGCAAGGACTCTTCCATGACCACTCCCGCTCATTCCGTTCCCGCATCCAAACTCGCCCGCAGCGCGCGCAGCGACGAAGTCGTCGCTAAGCACAAGAAATACCTCTGGCCTTCGGTAACCAACTACTTCGAGCAGCCACTGGTCGCCGACCGCGGCGAGATGCAGTACCTCTGGGACCTCGACGGCAACAAGTATCTCGACTTCTTCGGGGGCATCCTCACCGTCTCGGTCGGTCACTGCAATCCCAAAGTTTCGAGCAAAGTGGCCGCGCAGGTGAACCGCCTCCAGCACACCTCCACGCTCTATCCCAACGAGCACATCGTCGCGCTGGCGGAAAAAGTTGCGCAGATCACTCCCGGCAACCTGAAGCAAAGCTTCTTCACCAACTCCGGCACGGAAGCCAACGAAGCCGCCATCCTTCTCGCGCGCATGTCCACGGGAAGTTTTGACGTGGTCGCGCTGCGCCACGCCTATTCCGGCGGCTCGGCGCTCGCCAAAGGCGTCACCGCCCACTCGAATTACCGCAAAGGCGGCGTCATTGGCGTGGGCATCGCCCATGCCGTGAATGCCTACTGCTACCGATGCCCGCTGCACTTGAAGTATCCCGAGTGCGAAGTCGCTTGCGCCGACGACGTTGAAAATCTCATTCAGACCGGCACCAGCGGCAACATCGCCGCATTCATCGCCGAGCCGATTCAGGGTGTCGGCGGCTTCATCACTCCGCCGAAGGAATATTTCAAAATTGTCTTCAAAATCGTGAAGCAATACGGTGCGCTGTTTATCTCCGACGAAGTGCAAACCGGCTGGGGGCGCACCGGCAAGAAATGGTTCGGCATCGAGCAATGGGAAGTGGTGCCGGACATGATCACCAGCGCCAAAGGCATGGCCAATGGCGTGCCCATCGGCCTCACCGTCACCACGCCGGAAATCGCCGGCAGCTTCCGGGGCGCGAACATTGCCACTTTCGGCGGGAATCCCGTCACGAGCGTCGCCGCCAAGGCCACCATCGAATTGATCGAAGAAGAAAATCTGCTCGAAAACGCGCACGTCGTGGGAAGCTATTTCCGCGGCAAACTTGAAGAGTTGCAACAGAAGCATGCGCGCATTGGCGACGTGCGCGGCATGGGCCTGATGCAGGCGCTCGAACTCGTGAAAGACCGCAAAACCAAAGAGCCCGCTCCGGAAGCCACTACGCAAGTGATGGAGCGCGGCCGCCAGAACGGCTTGCTTATCGGCAAGGGCGGCCTCTATGGCAACGTCCTCCGCCTCGCCCCCATGCTTAATACCTCCAAAGCCGACGTCGACGAAGCCATCCGCCTCCTCGACAAATCCTTCTCCGAGGTAAAGCTATGATCCTGGCATGGTGCCTCGTCGCTGTAGCGCCGCTCATAATCCTGATTGGGACGATTCGACGTTGGCGGCGGACAACTCCGAGGATCATTGCGCCAGCGTGGGGGAGCTATCTCGCTATTGTGTCCATTGCTCTCGTGGGCCTGTCGGAACTGCGGTGGTTTGTCTTCGGCATCAAAGTCGCCGTGAGCGGACAACTCACTAGCTTGGCACTCATGCAGCTATATTGGGCGGGTTTCTTTGCCGCTCCAACTGCCCTAGTCGCCAGCCTCCTTGGCAAAGGAACACGGAGACGGCCCGCCTGTGGGCTTTCGTCGCTCCTGATATTGCTTCGGATTTTTTCAATGTGGGATCTCTGATGATCCGGCGATGCCTTAGCTCTGGATTGGTTCTGCTTGTTAGTTGTCTTGTGGTTTACCCGCAGGCCTCCCTGAACAAGAGCGTTTGGAAATCGGTGGAATTTGCGATTGTGAAATTCAATGACGAGGCACCAAAATCCTGGAGCATGTATCACACGGAGAAAAAGGGATTATTGCTGGTGCGCCTCTGGAAGCGCTATTTGCTGGTGGATGTGAAAGAGCAGGAAGTCTACGAAGTCGATCCGCAAACGGTGAAGCCCGCGGGCCATAACGTGGAATGGTCGCTCGCCGACAAACCCAGCGAGCCGCTCGAAACTCCGGAGTGGAAGACGCGCGATGTAGGCCCCATGGAGCAGTTTTCGTTCCGCCTCGGCAAGAACGGCTATGTTTTGCAATTGCAAATTCCGCTGAAGCCCAACGGCCAGCCGATGTACTGAATTCTGTTGTAGGGGCGCAGCTTTACCCTGAGCGTGGACGATGCTGCGCTCCTTTCGAGAAGGATGAAATTCATTGAGCCGAACGAAGAAGTCCACCAGAGTGCAGCGCAAACTGACTGAGTCGCAGGCAACTGAGGAGAGTCCTGTTGGCACATGGAAACTCGTTTCATGCATTTTCGAGGATGTGCAGACCAAGGAGCGGACGCTTCCCTACGGTGAGCATCCCAAGGGGTATGTGATTCTTACTCCGGAAGGACGCTTGATGGCGGTCATTACGGCGGCAGGCCGCAAACCGCCGCGCACCGTAGAGGATCGCGATGTCGCGTTTCGCTCCGCGGTGGCCTATTCCGGGAGGTATCGCGTTGACGGCAACCAGTTCGTCACCACCGTCGACATCGCATGGAACGAGGCCTGGGTCGGAACCGATCAGGTGCGATTCTTCCGGCGGGAAGGCCATCGGCTATGCATCGAGAGCGCACCAGCGCCCCACACCGACACCGGCCGGATGATACGGGGCATCCCTCGTTTGGGAGCGAGAAAAGAAGTGGGGGTAAGCCTTTGCGTTCCAAGAAGGAGTAGGGTCTTGCTCCCGCAGTCTATGCTTATGACTGAAAACTGTTTTCACCGGCGGTAGATGCCGTAATACCACGGAATCCATAGCGCGCCCGGCTCGACGCCGACATTGACCTGGTCGCCGGGCTTGAAGCGGTCGAAGTCATCGGCATCCACGGCGAGCCGCTCGTATTTTTGCCCCTCGCGCCAGGAGGTCACGATGAGCCGCCGTGAGCCGCGCACGATGCCCGGCATGTTGTAACGTCCGGTGACCGTCTCAGCGTGATACACAACATTTTTGGGAGAATCGAGTCTGCCGTTCACAAAGAGCATGCCCGCGAAAATCCAGGGCAACAAAATAAACCCTGCGTAGACGTGCTTCAGCGTTTCGAGTTCCAGGTGCTTGCGCGCGCGCCGGTCGAGAATCACGGCAATGGCCAGGGCCAGAAAGAAAATTACGCCGAAAACGACCAACATGAGGTCTACATCGAGCGGAGGATAAATCTGGCTGACATAAGGAAAAACCAACGACCCGGCAAGAAATACGCCCGTGCGCTTCAAGAATCTGCGCCGAAACATTACCTCGGCCGCCGCGGAAGTGAGCCCGCAGGCGGGACACTGATCCGCGGTTCTTGGCGATCCGCAGTCCAAGCAGCGAGTCATTCCTCCCCACACATGGCCCGGTTGGAAACAGGGTCTACTCTAGTATAAGCCGCCGTTAATCGCCGGGGGGAGCAAGCGAAGACAAAAGCTCGCGGTAGGCCTTGTGACTTTCGCTTTCGGAGAGAGCTACCGAGACACCCATGCCGCTGCCAGGTTCGACACGCTTCACCAGGCAATCGAGCTTGACCGGCCGAGGAAGATGCAGGCGGGCAGTGAAGCCCGCGCCGACCCACAAAGTGTCGGGCACTTCGATAAACATTCCATTGGAACTGATGTCGCGCGTGTTGCCGCGCAGGAGTGCGGAGCCCCATTCGATGTCGAGGCTGGCGCGGAACGAGTAGCGCGGCGCCCAGCGGCGTTCCAGTCGCCGGGACGGCTGATCCCGCAAACTCATCTCTTGGAAGTGACCCCCTGCCTCGGTAAACGTGCTGCGGAGCCCAAAAAGAATCGCCGTATGGACGTCTCAAGCATACGCTAGTTCCCACCACAAGAAATACGACACCGGAAAACGATGTTTTGTTCCCGTCAATCGTACCTAGAGAGATAAGCCATGCAAACCCAGTGGCAAAGTCTGCCTCTTCTTGTGCATCTGTGAAAAGCAGACCCTCGCTGTGCCTGTCTGCAGCAGGCAGGCTCGGGATGATTCGCAATATCACTTCAAAAGAAGACCTGCGACTTTATTGCTCTTTGGAGGCCGGAGGACCTTTGGGGGACGCGCCGGCACCGAGGCGGCGCTGAACTTCGGCTTGGATGTAGCGGCGCAAAGTTTCAGGAACGATCCCCGGGGCAGCAAGTTCGCGAAGGTCGGAGACGGTGAGTTGTGGCAGGTAAGAAAGAATGGTGGCCAAAGGTGCGTTGGGCTGGCGAAGCAAAGCGATTCGAATGTTGTAGGAGATGGACCATTTGCGGTGTTGAATGATTGCTGGAACTACTGCGGATGGCAGCTTTTCGCGGGAAAGAGCTTTCAGGACTTGCGCTTCGGTGAGATAGGGATTGTCGAGAACCACGGAGAGCACCTGCGCATGACCTTCTGCGAGTAGCGCGCCTGCGACGCGCGCCGGACCGCGGCGGGCCAGCGTGATTTTCTGGCCCAGAGGGATTTGCGGAAGGCGCATAAGCAGTTGTTCTTCGGTGTTGCGCTTGAGTTCCGCGGGAACGCCAGGCGAAAGCGCGAGCTGGACGAGGTCCATGAGATAAAGATCGCGGATAAGGCGCAAGGTGACGAGGCGCGGTCCGCGCGGGTGGAAACAGAGCGCCTTCTTGACGCGATAGCTTTTGAGCAGCGGCTTGCGCCTGCCTACTTCTTCAAGAATTTCGCCGGGAAGGTCGTTGCGCCCCAGGAGCAAACAGAGTTGCGGTTCATCGAGCGCGGGATTGTCGAGCAGCGCCAAGAGCACATCCGAGGAGGGATGATGCAGCAGCGCGGAAAGCTCGTCGCCGGTGGCGACGGGCGCGCGCTCGCGAGCCCCGGCAACCGTCTCGCGAGCAGCGGCTTCGGGAGGGATGGATTCCGGCATGAATTAACTTTCGGGGATTTCGAGCGGGCTCGTCAAGGCATCGCGCGCGAGCAGCGCGGCGGATTCGGCAACTGGCCGAGGGAGCGGGCCAGGCCGCGCATTTGGAACCATCTTCCCTAGAAGAAGATCGAATTGGCCGTTGAGAAAAGCGCTGCCGTCAAAGACTCCGCCCGTTTTTGCAAGCAAGAATTTTGTACTTCGCAATTGGAGTTGGTCGACGACTTCACGGACCTGGTCTATCAAATCCATGGCGGCGCTGGTCAGGATGGCTCGTGCGGACAGATCGCCTGATTCCGCTGCTTTCGCGACGATGGGAAACACTTTGGGGAAGATCACGGTGGGCTGCTCGCGGGCAAGATCGACAAACTGGGGCCAAGGGCAATCGAAGGTGCGGCAGATTTCGTCAGCCAGCAGAGATTTTTCCTTATTGAGGACCTTCTGGAAGCAGCGCGCCACGGTTTTCCGGCCGATATCGTTAGCGCTGCCGGGATCGCCAATAATGGGGCCGAATCCGCCGGCGCGAGCGAGTTTGAGAGGCGAAGTTCTGCCTACAACAAACGAGCCAGTGCCGGCGTTGACCACGAGGCTGGGAATTTCTCCCGTCGCGACAAGGGAAAGAATCAAGTCGCTGGTGATGACGATAGTAGCCTGCGTGAAGGCCGGCTTGAGATTCTTGTGAATTTCCGCACGGACTGATGGCTCGCCTGCTCCGGAAATACCCGCAAGAATAAATGCGACATCAGAAGGAGATTTGGCTGCGGAGCGAAGTGCTTCTGTGCCCGCGGCAGCGAGAGCAGCAGCGGAAGCTTTTGCGCCTGCGTTAACCGCGTTCGACGCGCCGGAACGAGAGCGCGCGAGAATCGTGCCCGTTTCGTCCATCAAGACGCATTCGGTTTTTGTGCCGCCGCCATCAAATCCGAGAGCGCATTTCATGCAAAGAGGATACGCGAAAAGAGTTGCAGGGGAATCGATCCGATCACGAAGCGAGGCGTGTTGGACAAGAGTTTTAGCCCGGTGGCAAAAGCCGATTCCTCGCTGCGCTCAAAATGACGGGCAAAAATAACCGTGCACTGTGTGTCTTCTTTCTCCTTGACAGCCTAGGAGAAGCGCGGTAGATTCCTAGATCATCTAGGAGAGATGCTTTCATGGACAAACAGATGGAATTGCTGCAGGGCACGCTGGACATGCTGATTCTCAAAGCGGTGTCGCTGGGCCCGTTGCATGGCTACGGCGTTTTGCTACGCATCCAGCAGATTTCGAAGGACCGGCTGGAGATTCAGCAAGGTTCGCTGTATCCCGCGCTGTATCGCCTGGAGCATCAAGGCTGGATCACCAGCGAGTGGGGCGAATCGGAAAACAAGCGCAAAGCGAAATACTACCGGCTCACCGCAGCAGGCAAACGCAAATTGCAAACGGAAGCGGAAAAGTGGAACCGCATGGCCGACGTCATTGCAGGAATTTTGCGCAGCACGCCGGAGGAAGTATGAAGTTGTGGAGTCGCGTTCGGTCGTGGTTGCGGGCGGTGACGCGGCGGGGGCGGATGGAGAGCGAGATGGACGCGGAGCTGCGCTTTCACATCGAGGCGTTCGCAGAGGATTTGGTGGGCAGCGGCGTGCCGCGCGAAGAGGCGCGGCGGCGAGCGAGGATTGAGTTTGGCGGCGTCGAACGAGCGAAAGAAGAATGCCGCGAAGCGCGCGGTGTGAACTTTGTTCAAAGCATCTTTCAGGATTTGCGATTCGGCTTGCGCACGCTGCGCAAGAGCCCCGGCTTTACGGCAGTTGCGGTGCTCACGCTGGCTCTCGGCATCGGAGCGAACGCGGCCATTTTCACGGTGATCAATGCGGTCATGCTGAGAGCGCTTCCCGTGAAGCACCCGGAGGAGCTTGTAACCGTGGGCAATCCAGCCAAGGTTCATTCTTGGGGCACGGGAACGCCAAGGACAGATGTATTTTCTTATCCCCTCTATCGCGAAGTTCGGGACAACAACCAAGTGTTTTCCTCCGTGCTGGCCAGCTCGAATCTTGGCGACGTACGGATCGCTGTGGATGGAGGCTCGGAGACGGCTCGGGGAAGACTGGTCACAGAGAATTACTTCGAGACGCTCGGGATCGAAGCGCTTCTGGGACGGACATTCACGACCGGCGATGGCCGCACACCGGGAAGCGATCCTGTGCTGGTGATCAGCTATGGATATTGGCAGCGGCGGTTTTCCGGCGACGCATCGGTCATCGGCCGAAAAGTGCGGCTGAACAATTACCCGTTCACGATCATCGGAGTCGCTCCGCCCCGCTTCCTTGGCGAGGTTGTGGGAGACCGGCCCGATTTGTGGGTGCCGATGATGATGCAGCCTCAGCTTATGCCCGGCCGGAATTTTCTAGAAAGCGTAAACGACGCGGCCCTGCTAATAATCGGGCGGCTGAAGCCGAGCGTGACCGTCGACCAGGCGCGGACCAATGTGAACGCCGTGGTGAAAGAAGCGCTCACGGTTACGCTCAATGGCAGGATGTCTTCTGATGATCGCGGCGCCATTGGCGGAATGAAAATCGCCGTCGAGGTATCGCCGGGGAGCCGCGGGCTGTCGAGGCTGCGGCAGCAATTCTCTGCACCCTTGCTGCTGCTCCAAGGCATGGTGGCGTTGGTGTTGCTGGTTGCGTGCGTCAACGTGGCCAACCTGCTGCTGGCCCGCTCGGAGGCGCGCCGGCAGGAAATCGCACTTCGCCTGACGATGGGCGCAGGGCCAGGACGCATTGTTCGGCAATTACTGACGGAATCGGTGTCGGTGGCGTTCTTGGGCGGCGCGCTTGGCCTGCTGCTGGCCCATTGGGGTTTGGCGGTACTTGTGAGCTTGGCGAACACCGGCGACCGCACGAGTAGTTCTCTGTCGCTGGGGCTCGACTGGCGTGTGCTCGGGTTTTCCGCCGGCATCTGTTTGTCCGCCGCGGTGGTCTTCGGACTCGCGCCTGCGCTGCGATTCCTGCACTTGAAGCCAGGCGTGGTGCTGAAGGAGGGCGGGCGTGGCACTGAGTCAGGCGTGAAGGGCAAATTCGGACGCGTTCTGATGAGCGCACAAATCGCGCTTGGCGTGCTGGTGCTGATGACTGCGGGCTTGCTGGTGCGCAGCTTGCACAATCTGCAGGAAGCAGACCTTGGCTACAGCCGAGAGCAGCTCTTGTTGGCTCGAGTGGACCTGCTCGAGAGCGGTTACCGAGGCGCTGCCATTCAAAACATGACGCGAGAGTTGCTGGGCCGGCTGGCGGCCGTGCCCGGCGTTCGGAGCGTCACTTGTTCCAGCAATGGACTATTCAGCGGTGACGAATCCTCCGACCTCATTCGCATCGATGGTGCGGCTTCCACAAATCAGCAGGACGACGTGACCGCCGACGACGAAGTGGGGCCCAATTATTTCAGCACGATTGGAGTTCCGATCGTATTGGGGCGCGAAATTACTTCGGAGGATTTTGCCCGGGCGGCTCAAGTTGCTGTCGTCAATGAAACCTTTGCGAGGTTTTACTTTGGAGCACGGAATCCCATCGGACATAAGATCACGATACAAGACTCCGAACATCCGGAGACCTTCGAGATTGTCGGCGTTGCGCACGACGTCCACGACCACAGTGTCCGGGACGCTGTAAGGCGGCGCATGTACGCGCCACTAACGAGCGCAAGCTTTGACGATCTTGGAGCTTACAATTTTGAAATTCACGCCGTCGGTAATCCAGAGGCGCTGCTTAACTCCGTTCGTACCGCAATTCGCAACGTGAATCCCGATCTAGCCGTCGACAATATCAAGGCCGCCGCCGATTTGGTGGCAGATACTCTTACTTCACAAGAGGTGGTGGCGGAGCTCTCGGCGTTTTTCGGCGGTCTGGTGCTCCTTTTGGTTTGCGTCGGGCTTTACGGGAGCATGGCGTACAAGGTGGCCTCGCGCACGCGAGAAATCGGTGTGCGGATAGCATTGGGCGCTCCGCGAGAGGGCTTGATCTGGATGGTAATCCGGGAGGCTTGCTTAGAACTGGCCATCGGCGGTGTGGTTGGAATCGGCGCGGCGGTTGCCGCTACGCACTTGTTCAAGGCAATGCTATTTGGTCTGAGTGAGGCCGATCCTCTTTCGATGGGTTCAGCCGCCCTAGCAGTGGCAGCCGCTTGTCTGGCTGCAGCCGTTGTTCCTGTGCGAAGGGCCATTCGGGTGGATCCGATGGTAGCGCTGAGGTACGAGTGACGCGGTGATCGTGGCGGGCGGTTGGGTGATTACGTAGGCGAGATTTTGGGCGGCACGCCGGAGGAAGTATGAAGTTGTGGAGTCGCATTCGGTCGTGGATGCGGGCGGTGGCGCGGCGGGGGCGGATGGAAGGCGAGATGGACGCGGAGCTGCGCTTTCACATCGAGGCGTTCGCGGAGGATTTGGTGCGCGGCGGCGTGCCGCGCGAAGAGGCGCTGCGGCGCGCACGCATTGCATTTGGCGGCATCGAGCGCGCGAAAGAAGAATGCCGCGAAGCACGCGGCGTGAACTTCGTCGAAAGCCTACTTCAGGATCTGCGGTACGGACTGCGGATGCTTGGGAAGAATCCTGGCTTCACTGCCGTAGTGCTCCTCACTCTCGGACTGGGAATCGGAGCAAACACGGCCGTATTCGGGCTGGCAAATGCGATTTTCTTCAATCCTCTTCCCACGGTTCAGGAGCCGAAACGCCTGATGGTTGTACATGAAGGGCTGCCGGATGGCAGTTGCTGTGGGGTCCCGCCGAAAAGCTTTCAGGCGCTGCGCCGTGACACTCCATTGTTCGCGCAGACTGCCGCTTACATCTGGACCGAGGCGACGTTCCCCGGCGATCCGTTGCCTGAGCGCTTCGAAGCAGCCAAAGTCTCGAGGGAATTCTTTTCGATGCTCGGCGCGCGATTCGTCCTTGGCCGCAATTTCCTCCCAGAAGAGTTCCAGCCAGGCCGGTCGGTGACCATCCTGAGTTACGGTTTCTGGCAAAATCATTTTGCAGAAGATCGAAACGTCATTGGACGGATGCTGCGATTGGAAGATCGAGAGATCACCATTGTTGGAGTTGCCGCGAGCGATTTTGATTTTCCAACAGGGGCGCAATTGTGGATGCCCTTGGCTTTGAGCGCGCAAGACTGGAATCAGGTGTCTCCCGGAGAGCTTCACACGCTCGGCATGCTGGAATCCGGGCTGGACGAAAAGCGCGCGCGGCCGAAAGCTGCGGCTCTCGCTGCCGCGCTTGAAAGGGATTATCCACCGGGAAGGCAAAAGCTCGAGCTGAAGCTCCACCCGTTCCGGGAGCAAATCAACGGCAACTTGACTCCGGTTTTCACGATGACGCTCATGGGCGCCGCCGGATTTCTCCTATTGATCGCGTGCACGAATGTGGCGAATTTGCTGCTGGCACGCGGGCTTGCACGCAAGCGGGAAATAACCTTACGCACAGCGTTGGGAGCGAGGCCGACCCGCGTCGTACGGCAATTGCTCACGGAAACGGCGCTCGTGGCCGTTCTGGGCGCGCTGCTAGGATTAGCGCTCGCAAGGATCGGATTGGCGCTGCTGGCCTCCGGCATGCCTGCAGAAACAGCGCGGCAAATTGCCGGTTGGTCGCAACTGGGATTAGACAAGGCTTCGCTCGTTTTTGGAACCCTGGTCACTCTGCTCGTTGCGGTGTTGTGCGGCGTCATCCCTGCGATACAAACTGCGAGCCCAAAACTGATCGAATGTTTAAAAGGAGCAGGCGCTACTTCCTCTTCAGTCCCATCATCACTGAAGCTTCGCAGCGTGTTCGTGTGCGCACAGGTTTCGCTCGCCCTGATTCTGCTTACCGGAGCCGGGCTGATGATCAAGGGATTTGCGAACATGCTGGGTGATGCGCGCAGTTTTAATCCGAAGACGCTACTTACCGTGCACGTGGACCTGAGAGGATCGCGCTACGAGGATTCCCAACGACGCAGAGCATTCCTCAACGAAGCCGTGGAACGCCTCGAGGCTATGCCCGGAGTGGTTTCCGCGAGCGTTTTCACGACTCCGCCGTTGAGTAACAACGAGACAATATGGCGGGAATTTGTGATCAACGGCCGGCCCACGTTACCGCATGAACGACACGCCGTTGTGCAAACGGTCAGCGCAAACTTTTTCCGAACGATGGGGCTCACTGTTCTGGAAGGCCGCGGATTTGCGAAGAGCGACCGCGAATCTTCGATGCCTGTCACGATCGTCAGCGAGAAGCTGGCGAGGCTGTATTGGCCCGGTGAAAGCCCGATTGGCCAGCACCTCAAACTTGGCTTGCCCAACTCCGACGAGCCGTGGCTGACCGTTGTGGGCGTGGTAAGTGACGTTGAATACGATTGGACCGATAACGCGCCGGAAAAAGTGATCTACGTGTCTTATCGCCAGTTTCCTCCCGTCTCGAGCCACCTTGCGGCCCGCGCAGTCGGCGATCCACACAACCTCGCCGCCGGGATCCGCCATGAGTTAGCCTCCCTTGACCCTGTACTAGCCGCCTCCGATGTACGGACGCTCGAACGACTACTGTTCGGGTCGCTGGGCGGACTTTTCGAAACCGGCGGACTGATGACGGTGCTGGGCATGATTGGTTTGTGCGTTGCAGTTGTCGGCGTGTACGGTGTGATGGCCTACGTGGTCGGACAACGGACACGGGAGCTTGGAATTCGCATGGTGCTCGGCGCGAGCCGCCGCGCGGTTTTGATGCACGTTTTAGGGCGTGGAGTCTGGCTTACGCTCGTTGGATTGTGTGTTGGATTAGTCGGCGCTAATGTTCTAACGCGACTTGTTTCGAGTTTTTTCTTTGGGGTTGAGCCCACGGATGCGATGACCTTTTTGACCGTCACCCTGTTGCTGGCATTTTCAGCTTTCGTGGCTTGTTATATTCCGGCGCGAAGGGCGATGAAGGTCGATCCCATGGTGGCACTGCGGTACGAATGAAGGCTATTTAATAACGTTCAGGGCTCATGGGTCGCTATTGTGATCCGCTGATCTAGCTCGCGGAACAAAACCCGCAGCATTTCCGTAGCTCCTGATGACGGCTCGGCCTGCTTGTGTGGGTGCGGCCAATCGGGAGCCGATCATGACGCACCTTGGACAAGATGTGCGCGACGGTCTTCGCGTGCTGCGTAAAAATCCCGGATTCACTGCGGTCGCGGTGCTAACACTTGCGCTCGGCATCGGCGCGAACAGCACGCTGTTCCGTCACCTATCCAGCGAGCGAAAGAAAGATGCCGGGCTGAAGTCTTGCTCTGCGTATAATCTTCCCGCGCAGTATGGCCGCCGAAACCTCAGCAGCAAATCCCACGGTCCAGCCATCCTTCGGGGGAAACCTAAAGCTTTTGAAGGCGCTGACAATTTTCGTGAGCGCGTTTCTGCTCTTCCAAGTCGAACCGCTTATCGCAAAAATCATTCTTCCGTGGTTCGGCGGAGTGGCCGCGGTTTGGACGGTCTGCCTGCTGTTCTTTCAAGTGGTCCTGCTGCTCGGCTATCTCTACGCGCACTTACTGACGCGCCGGCTCGGATCGCGGGCGCAAGGCTGGCTCCACGCCGCTCTTCTTGCTGCTAGCCTGCTCCTCCTGCCAATTCTGCCGCGGGATTCTCTCAAACCGCTCGGACCCGAGCATCCTGCGTTGCACATTTTATGGGTGCTGGCGCTGACGGTGGGAATGCCCTTCTTTCTGCTTTCCACGACCAGCCCGCTTTTGCAAGCTTGGCTCGCAAGCACAAGACGAGACCGCGGCGTCTATCGTTTGTACGCACTTTCCAACGCGGGCTCGCTGCTCGGGCTGCTGAGCTATCCCACGCTGGTCGAACCGCGGCTGTCGACCGTGCGGCAGGGCTGGAGTTGGTCTGTAGCTTACGCCGCGTTTGCGGTCGCGTGCGGAGTAATTGCCATCTCGCAACCACGCAGCAACGGAAAGTCGCGCCACCAAGAAGCGGAGGTGACACAAACTAATTGGAACACGCGGATGCTCTGGATGGCGCTTCCCGCGTGCAGTTCGGCGCTGCTTCTAGCCATTACCAATCATATTTCGCAAAACATCGCCGCGGTGCCCTTCCTGTGGATCATCCCACTCAGTCTGTACTTGCTTAGCTTTATTTTGTGCTTCGGGAGCAGCGGCTGGTATCCCCGGATGATTTTCTTGCGGCTGCTCGGTGTTTGGTTGGGCGGGATGACTTACGCGCTTTCCCCGTCGCTCACAGCACTCCCTCTCTGGGTGTTGATTTCGTTCTTTTGTTCGGGCCTCTTTGTCTGCTGTATGTTTTGCCATGGAGAACTGGCACGATTGAAGCCCGATCCCTCGCAACTGACGTCATTTTATTTTTGGAGCTCTCTTGGAAGCGTGGCGGGCGCGGCATTTGTCGCTCTTCTCGCGCCGCAGATCTTCTCGGGATTTTACGAACTGCATGTGGCCCTGGGGGCTTGCACGCTGTTGGTGGTTCTAGTCCATCGCGTTGATCCCGCAAGTCCTTTTTGGCAACCGCGTTGGCGGGCAGCCTGGATGATCATGCAAGCTCTGGCAGCGACGATCCTTGTTAGCTTGTTTTTCCTTGCCCGCGCCGAATCTGCTGGCACGATGCGCATGGCTCGGAATTTCTATGGGGTCTTGCGCGTTAGCGACGAAGTCGCGCCGAATGTTGTGTTGCTGAAGAATGACGAGCGGCCGGGCGCCATCAGCGATTCCCGGTTCCGGAGGCTGATGAACGGAACGATCAGCCACGGCTTGCAGTTTTTGGCGCCTGGGCGCCGGGATCAGACGACTTCCTACTACTCCACAAATTCCGGAGTCGGCGTGGCGCTCCGGGCGCTCTCCACACGCGGGCCGTTACACGTCGGTGTGATCGGGCTGGGGGCCGGCACAGTCGCCGCCTATGGGCGACCAGGCGACGAGTATACGTTTTACGAAATCAATCCATTGGTTCTGCAGATCGCCCAGCGCGACTTCACCTTCGTGCAAGATTCGAAGGCGCACATTGCATTCAAACTGGGGGATGCGCGCCTGGCCCTGGAACGTCAACATCCGGAACAATTCGACCTACTAGCAGTGGACGCCTTCTCAGGCGATGCGATTCCGGTACATCTGTTGACGCTGGAGGCTTTCGAACTCTACTTTCGGCATCTACGAGCGGATGGCGCCCTGGCGGTCCACATTTCGAACAGGTATTTGGATCTGGACCCCGTGGTGTCGGCCGCTGCCCAGAAACTCGGCAAAGAAGCTGTGATTATCGACACAGGGGGCGACCCCGCGAACGAAATCTTTGTGGCTAGGTGGGCCCTGCTGGCGAATCGCGGCGTTCTCAAGGAATTCCCCGGCATTGAAAAAGCTGGAAAGCCGCTTGCCGCCGGTCTCGATAAACCTTGGACGGATTCTTACAGCAGTCTTTTTGCGATCCTAAAGAAGTAAGTTCCTGTGGGTTGAATGGCAGGAGGCTCAAGAAAAACCGCGAAGAAACACCCCAGGATACCTATAATCTCTGCGCGATGCGCATCCATCCGCTCGACTTGACCATCGTTATTGCCTACCTGCTCGGAGTGACAGCGCTCGGCATGCGCTTCCGCCGCATGCAGCAGGCCGGTGCGGCAGCCGACACGCAAGCCGCAGGCCGCGAGTATTTTCTCGGCGGGCGCACCGCGCCGTGGTGGGCGCTGGCTTTTTCCATTGTCGCGACGGAAACTTCGACCCTCACGATCATTGGCGCTCCCGCGATTTCTTACGCCGATAATCTGACCTTCATCCAACTGGTGTTCGGTTACCTCATCGGGCGCGTGTTGATTGTGCTGGTGCTGTTACCCGGCTATTTCCGCGGAGAACTCCTCACCGCCTACGCACTCATCGAAAAACGCTTCGGCGAAAAAATGCGCGCAGTAGCCGCCACGACGTTTCTGGTTACGCGCGCGATTGCCGAAGGTGTGCGGGTTTCAGCAATCGCTCTCGTAGTCAGCGTAGTGCTGGGTACTTCCGAGCGCCTCGCGGTCGTAATTGTCATTTCCCTGACCATCCTCTACACCTTCGAAGGCGGCATGAAGGCGGTGATTTGGACCGACGTCGCGCAACTGCTTGTCTATATGACCGGGAGCGCCATCACGCTGGTCGTGTTGCAACACCGGATTCCCGGTGGCTGGAACGAAGTAACGCAGGTCGCGGCCGCAGCAGGCCATAAACTCCAGTTCCTCGATTTCTCCTGGAACCTCGCGACCAAATATACGTTTTGGTCCGGAGTGATCGGCGGCTCGTTTCTCACCATGGCAACTCACGGTACCGACCAGACCATCGTGCAGCGCTTGCTCGCTGCAAGAAGTCAACGCGACAGCGGCCTTGCGCTCCTGACCAGCGGCGTTATTGTTCTCGTTCAATTCACTATTTTTCTGTTGATTGGTGTGCTGCTCTTCGTATTTGCGCGGCACACGCCACTTCTCTCTCCCGGAGATAGGGCCGATCGTATCCTGCCGCTCTTTCTCGCACGCGAGGTGCCCGTAGGGCTGGCCGGCCTGCTGCTCGCGTCCATCGTGGCGGTGGCCATGTCCAATGCCAGCGGCTCTCTAAATTCGTTGGCCGCTTCGAGCGTACTGGATTTTGGAAAGCTCTGGGGACGGGGCATTGACACGCGCAAATTCTTGCGCGTGTCGCGTGGCATGACCTTGGTATGGGGCCTCGTGTTGATGGGTTTCGGGTTCGTCAAATGGGGGCCGCTGCTCGAAGCAGGACTGACCGTAGCCTCGCTTCCCTTTGGCAGTTTGCTCGGTTTGTTCTTATTAGGAACGTTTGACCGCGGGGCAAATGCGCGTGGCGCACTCATTGGAATGTTCGCAGGGCTTGTGGCCGTCTTGAGCATATTTCAGTTCACGAAAGTAGCGTATACGTGGTACTTCCTTATCGGCGCGTGCGTGACGCTCGGGATTGCTTCGCTTGTGAGCCGAATAGCGCGCAAGAAGAGTCCACCATGAGCTTCTCCGGGTTCTCTGAGCGCCCTGTACTTTCTCTGCGTTACCTTTTGGTGTCCCTTCAGAGGTAGAAATGCCGTCACGAAGACGGCAGTTTGTCAAAGTGGAGGGACATGAACGGAAAGCGTCTGGGACTGGTGCAGGGTCTGGGCCCGTGGGCCGCGATGGCCATGGTGGTCGGCCACATCATCGGCACCGGTGTGTTCCTCGTGCCGAGCGCCATGACGCGCGCCACCGGTTCAGTAGGACTGGTCTTCCTGGTTTGGATCGTTGGCGGAGCACTCTCTCTATTCGGTGCATTGACCATCGCCGAACTGGGCGCGGCGATGCCCGAAGCCGGCGGTGCGTACGTTTACCTCAGGCGTGGTTTGGGGCCCGTGTGGGGCTTCCTGTTTGGCTGGATGAACAACCTGGTGGGTAAGCCCTCCTCCCTTGCCACGATTGCCTCGGGCTTTCTGATCTTCCTGAGCTTCTTTGTGCCCGCGCTTCCCACGCCCATCTTCACCCTGCACTTGCGCGTGCCATTTACCACCCATGCGTCAGAGTTCGTGTTCACCTGGGCGCAACCCGTTGGCGCGGCCGCCATCGCGTTCATGAGCTTTATCAATTATCTCGGCGTTCGTTTGGCGGGCCGGTTGCAAGTCTTGCTCACCGCGCTCAAAATCGGCGCCATCCTCGCGGTCGTGGTTCTGGGTTTCTTGCTTGCAGGAAAACGCCCGCCGAGCACGCACCCCCTTTTCCCGCACTCCTTGAATCTCGGCCTCTTTCGTGCATTCTTGACCGCGATGGTCGCCGCACTGTGGGCCTATGACGGGTGGATGGACTTAACCTTCGCGGGTTCAGAAATTATCAATCCGCAAAAAAACATTCCGCGTGCGCTGGTAGGCGGCACGATGACCGTCGGCGTGATTTATCTGCTGGCAAACGCCGTGTATTTCCGAGTCCTGCCCATGGAAGCGGTCGCCACGGCCCAAAACGTCGCTTCGGAAACCGTGCGCGTCTTTGCGGGAGCGCGCGCCGCCGCATGGATCACCGCGGCGATGGTCCTCTCCGCGTTTACCACGCTCAATTCCTCGGTGCTCACCGGTTCACGCGTGCCGTATGCCATGGCGCGAGACGGCCTGTTCTTTCGCGTGGCCGACGGAATCAACTCGCGTTACCGTACGCCAGCAGGAGCGATCGTCTTTCAAGCGGTGATTTCTTGCCTCATGGTCCTAACCGGTCAGTTCGAAGATCTTTTTTCACTATTCATCTTCGCACAGTGGATTTTCTACGCGCTCGCGGTCGCCTCGGTTTACGGATCGCGCCGCAAAGAGCCCGATCTGCCGCGGCCCTACCGTGCCTGGGGATATCCGGTGATACCAGGGATTTTTGTCGCGGGCGCTTTCGCCCTTACGGTCAATTTGTTTATCCAGCGTCCCGTGCGCTCGGCGATCGGGCTGCTCCTGATTCTCGCCGGGCTTCCCTTTTATCGCCACTGGACAAGATTTGCTTCAGTTACCGGCGACGCCGCGCTGAGTTAGCTTGCGCGAAGTAAAAAGGTACGCTTGCGCGCCGAGCATCAAACAAGCCCCAGGCATAAGAACCCAACCCGCCACCACGCCGAGACGTCCAAACGGTTCGCAAATCAGCGAATCAAACACGGAACGGGCTGCCGCGTCGAGCCCGTGTTCAAGGAACGCCGTGAATGGCATAGTGAGAAGGAGAATGACGAAGAACGCCAAAGCCGGGAAAATTCCGGAAATGACAATCGTAGAGCGAGCTCCGCCCGCACGCTTAGAAAGGTAGGCTCCAAGGGCGCCGATGAACGGCAGCAGCAACAGCCAGGCAGGGTATACGGGGAATGCGTAGGTCTGCCCGTGATGGCCTCGCAAAAAAAAAGGAATCAGGATTCAGTCCCAACCGTTCGAGCAAAGGTAGCAAAATCATGGACACGATTATTGTCACCAAACTTGGCAGCCAGAGGCGACTCACGCGAGGGGTCATGATGTTCTCCTTCTGTCGAGCAATCTGGATCTGCCGCCGCAATTGGTTCCAATCGGTCACCTGTGCGCGCGTGCGCTGAAATGCAACTTCCCGAGACATGCCTTCCTTGAGTAAAACTTCGTACGATTCTTCAAGGTGCGCGGCGAGTTCCGCATGGACTTCCTCTTTCGCGCACACCTCAAGTCGAAGGCCGGAGAGCCGCTCGCGAACGAGTTCTTGCCAATCAGGCACGAGTCGTCTCGCTGCCGATTGCCGTGCTTTGCGAAGGTGCACGCCGACAAAACAAAAAACTCACGAGCAAACCGCCTAGGAAAAGGGCCGCCCCAGGAACCAAGAGCCAACTCGTTCCGTCTTTCAGCATTGCGGTTGCCACAATTCCAAAATCAACGTGGTTTCCGACGACGTCCTCGATGATCATGCCTATCGGAAACATGCAGATAAGCGCTGCAGCAAGCGCAAGCACAGGAAAAACGCTGGCAAGAAGCACGGTTGACCGAGAAGCCCTCGCGCGAGCCCAGAAGTACGCTCCTAGAGCCCCAAGGAAAGGAAGCGACATCAGCCACGGCACATAAAAAAGAATTGTGCCTGTAGTGTCGTTCCCGGAGACGATGCGGGGTTGGAATCCAAGTTTCTGGAGCGCCATTAGGAATGTCGTGGAAAGGATCAGCGTGAGGAACCCGGGAATCCAAAGCTGGCGCGCGCGCTTCTGCATAAGATCTCCTCTTTTGGCGTCAAGTATTTCGCACTGTAATTCCCGCCAATCGGCAACCTGCTCCTTGGTTCGACGGACCGCCTCTTTCTCGGGGAGCCCTTCTTTGCAAAATGCTTCGTACGAGTTCTCCAGGTGCGCCGCCAGCTCCGCGTGAACTTCGTCTCTCTCCACGGTATCGAGGGCCAAGCCGGAGAGCCGCCGGCGAACGAGTTCTTGCCAATCAGGCATGGGCCGCCTTCGTGAGCTGCTGCAAAGCGTGAAAAAGTTCCGCCCATTCGCGTTCGAGCGGCGATAGTTTCTTCTTCCCCGCCGGGGTCAGCCGGTAGCAGCGGCGTCGCCGGCCATTCGCGCTCGTTTCCCAACTTCCGCGAATCCATCGCTGCTGCTCCATGCGGTAGAGCATCGGATAGAGCGCCGCCAGCGTGAAGTGCAGCGCGCCGTTGGTTCGCTTTTCGATGCGCCGCGCCAGCTCATACCCGTGCAGCGGGCCGTCCTGCAAAACGCTGAGCACCGCCAGCTCGGCCGTTCCTCGCTTGATTCCAGAACCAATCATAGCCATCCCCCTTACATATAGTATTCTTATATATTGATTGGAATTTGTCAACTGGCCTGGGGTACAGGGGTCATCAAGCGATTGCAGCCTGCTAAAAAGTGTGCGAAGTGTCATCCCGGGCGAACCGGGTCCCCTGCGAGCCCGGTTTTGGCTCGCCGGGCGGGGAAGCGAGGGATCGGCTTCTATAAAACTCACGAATGGAGGGGCTTCTTCACCACCCCGAGGGATCACCCGTTTTTTTCGCGTTTTCTTAATCGCCTGTTGCACAGAGAGGCTAAACCGAGGCCGCACGCCTCGCGGCTCTCTCTAAGGGAATCCCAAGAATTGCGGCTTCCGCTTCCCTAGAGACCTGGACGGACGGCTGAAGAACTTTTGCCAGAATTTCCATGCCTGTTACCAGCCGCGGTCCGGGGCGCGAAAAATAGCTGCTGGCTTCGAGCGCGTAAACGCGGTTGTTTCGCACGGCGGGAATGGCATTCCACTGATCGGGAAAATCGAGCGACTCGTATTCCTCACGCGCCTGCTTCGCAGTGTAGCCGCAAGGCGCAACCAGAAGAACTTCCGGCTCTCCTTCGACCACTTGTTGCAAAGGAAGCCGGAAGGAGGGTTTGCCCACGCTCCCCAAAACATCTTCTCCACCCACGCGCTGAATCATTTCGGGAACCCAGTGCCCGCCACCATAGAGCGGTTCCAGCCACTCAAGAAACGCAACGCGCTGGCGCCGGGCCGATAAATCGATTTGACGCTCCAGAGCGCCGAGCCGCTGGCCGATCTGGTCCACCAGTTTTTCCGCCTCTGGGCCTCGACCGGTCGCTTCACCAACCAAAAGCATGTCGCGCCAGACGTCGCCGAGGTCCTTAGGGTTGAGACATAGCACTTCCGGTGGGCGGTCAAAGCGCGTTAAGGCCGTGGCGAGATCCTCCGGCGAAGCCGCGCAGACCTGGCACAGGTCCTGCGTGATGATCAAGTCGGGCTGGAGTTCTTGCAGCTTTTCGACATCCACGGCGTACAAACTGTCGCCGCGAGAAACATATTCGCGGACCAGTCGGTCAATCTCCGCCGGAGAAGCTCCGTGCGGGAAGCGCGAGTGAATGACCGCTGGTTTCGCGCGAGCCTGCGGCGGGAAGTCGCACTCATGGCTTACGCCTACAATCTCGCGATCGAGGCCGAGCAGGAAAAGCATCTCCGTCGCCGAGGGAAGCAAGGAAACGATTCGCATTGCAAGGGCCACTGTAGCACATTGCTGCAGAAATGGAGCAAGTTGGAAAAAAGCGCGGAAGAAGAACGTCCTACATCGGGCTTACTTATAAAGGAAATACTTACGTCTTACTTGGTCGAACGCGCTGAGCGCGTCCGACCAGCTGGTCACGATTTTCTCCGGCGGCACGCCATCCTTGATTTGCTGGACGGTGTCGGCATTTCCCAGAAGCCCGACAAGTTTGTCTGTGTCAAAATCCTTGGGATAGAGTTTTTGCAGAATCTCGGCGATCTCTAGACCCAAACGCATCGGCCTCACCACGAAGCGGTCCGTAATTCGGATGGATACGCCGCCGCATCGCTCGCCGCTGTGCGGGCCGCCGATGGGAATGAAGGTTTTCGACTCAAAACGCAGGCCCGGCAGGTGGCGTTCGTTCAGCGCAGCGGCGACTGCCTCGCCGTCCATCCACGGCGCGCCAAATACTTCGAACGGTGCTTGTGTCCCGCGGCCGACAGAGACGCCGGAGTTTTGCAGGATTTCAATCCCAGGATAAAGGATTGCGCCTTTCGTCGTTCGCAACGCGGGTGAAGGGGGAATCCACTTCATGCCGGTGCTTTCAAAAAAATAATTGCGATGCCAGTTCCGCATGGGGATGACGTGCAGGTCGGCCCCGATGTGATTTTCCGCATTGAAAAACTGCGCGAGCTCGCCAATGGTCAGGCCGTACCGCACCGGCATGGGGTAGTAGGCCACAAAATTGGTTTTGTCGGGATCGAGCATGGGACCTTCGACAATTTCTCCACCCATGGGATTCGGTCGATCCAGAACATAAAACGCAATCTTGCGTTTCGCTGCTTCTTCCATGCAATACGCCATCGTGACCGTGTAAGTGTAGAAGCGTACGCCGGCGTCTTGGATATCGAAGACCAGCGCATCGATGCCTTGCAGCATTTCATCCGTGGGGCGGCGCGTATCTCCGTACAGGCTGTAGATCGGAAGCCCCGTCGTAGGATCTTTCGACGAGGCCACGTTTTCGTTGGCGCCGCCGGCCAGCCCATGCTCGGGGCTGAACAGCGCTACGAGCTTCAAACCCGCGGCGTGCGCGACCAGGTCGATGTTGCTGCGACCCAGCGCATCTACGCCTGTGTGGTTGGTGATAAGGCCGATGTGCTTGCCATGCAGCGGGTCAAACCTCTCTGCTTCCAGAACGTCGAGGCCGGTCTGCACGCGGGCTGTATGACCGGAACGTCTGGGAGAGGAACGCGCGGGGAAAGAAGAAGTCGTGAGAAGAGCAAAAGACAAAGTGAATGGAGCGAATGTGGTAAGCGCGCGTTTCGTAGCGGTCAAATCGTCCCCCCTGCATTCCGAGAATACAATGATATTCTGGAACGCGCTGACCACAGCTTCGTTGAGAGCACGATGCGCATGTGCTATGAATAAATGCAGACTGCGGGCGGCGCGGGGAGATTCTATCTGATGGAAGGACGCCGTGTCCGCTTTCTGTTTGTGATACCCATCTTATTGTTCATCCTTATGGCCCAAAAAGCACGCCGTCAAAGTAACAATTCTTCCGGGGAACAAACTACCGCACAACAGACCATAGCAAGCGGCAAAAGGAGCACAAAGAATCTCTCGCCAGCGGCGAGCGCGTGGGTGGAGTCCACGCTGCGCAAAATGACGCTGAGCGAAAAGATCGGCCAGTTGCTGTTCACCACGTATTACGGAGGCTTTACCTCCACTGACTCGCCGGCCTACCAACAACTTTTGCACGATGTTCAGGACTTGCATGTCGGCGGATTCATTGTCATCACGCATGGTTCGCCACTGGGCATCGTAAAGAGCCAGGCGTATCCGACGGCGGTGCTCGCCAATCAGCTGCAGGCAAAGTCCAAGCTGCCGCTGCTCATCGGGGCGGATTTCGAGCGTGGCACGGCGATGCGCTACGATGAGGGCACATCCTTCCCCACCGCAATGGCCGTGGCGGCTGGCGGCAATCCCAAAGATGCCTATACCATGGGACAAATCACCGCGCTTGAGGCCCGCGCCACCGGCATCAACTGGGTGTACGCGCCGGATTCGGACGTGAACAACAATCCCGCAAATCCCATCATTAATACGCGGTCGTTTGGGGAAAATCCGCAGCGCGTGGCGGAGTTTGTTTCTGCGTTCATAAAAGGAGTCGAGGACCACGGCGCGCTGGCCACCGCCAAGCATTTTCCGGGACACGGCGACACCGCCGCGGATTCGCACGTCGATTTGCCGGTGATTTCGGCGAGCCGCGAACGTTTGGAGCATCTGGAACTAGTTCCTTTTCGCGCGGCGATTGCGGCAGGAGTGGACAGCATAATGACCGGGCATCTTTCTGTTCCTGCGCTCGAGCCCGATCCGAACACGCCCGCAACGCTTTCTCCAAAAATTCTTCAGGGTCTCTTGCGAAAAGAACTCGGATACCGCGGACTGATTGTGACCGACGCGATGGATATGGGCGGCATCACCGTGCGCTACGCACCAGGAGAAGCGGCCGTGCGCGCGGTGGCCGCTGGAGTGGACTGCGTGCTGATGCCGCCGGTGCCGGATGCGGCGTTCGAAGCCCTGCAAGGCGCCGTCAAGGCGGGGCGAATTTCGAAACAGCGGTTAGATGAATCGGTGCGGCACATTCTGGAAGCAAAGGCGCGGCTGGGACTGAACAAGAACCGTCTTGTGGATGTGAATGCACTGAATCACAAATTCGGCAGCGCCGCTTGGCAAAACGAAGCGCAGGAAATTTCCGATCGAGGCGTAACCTTGCTGCGCGACACACCGCATCGATTGCCGCTGGATGGAACAAGGCCTTCGCGCGCCCTATTGCTGGCGCTGTATGCCGATCCCGAGCCGTATCCGGGGGAGGACCTCGAGCGCGAGCTGCGCTCGCGGTTTGATTCTGTGACCACCCTTCGCGCAGACACGCGTTTCGCAAATGCGAGCACTTTGAAGGTGCCTCCGCCGGATACCTACGATGCCGCGCTTGTTGCGTTCTTTGTGCGCGTAAGTGATCGCAAAGGGAACGTGGATGTGCCGCCGGAGCAGGCCGCGCTTGCAGAACAAGTTTACAAAACAGGGAAACCGGTAATCACGGTGGGATTCGGAAGTCCTTACCTCATCGAGAGATTTCCGCAAGCGGAAACCTGGCTCGCGGCATTTGGCATCAGCGACGTCGCGCAAATTTCCGTGGCGCGCGCGCTATTTGGAGACATTCCCGTGCGCGGACATTTGCCGGTGACCGTGCCTGGCGTGGACTTGAAAGCGGGATTTGGAATCGAAGTGCAGGCGAATCCGATGACGTTACAGCCGATGGATGTGCGCGCGGATGGACAATTGCGGCCAGCGTACGAAGTCATCGAAAAGGCGATCAAAGACAAAGCGTTTCCGGGAGCGACGCTGGCGGTTGGATTTCGGGACAAAGTGGCCATACACGCGTTCGGGAAATTAACTTACGACGCGAAGTCGCCGGCGGT
>Ga0209577_10000827_pt1 | contig 31004 bp, 29 predicted proteins | sample GraSoiAngelo_109_FD_185874 | JGI IMG/M metagenome (GOLD analysis project Ga0209577, IMG submission 185874) | Grasslands soil microbial communities from the Angelo Coastal Reserve, California, USA - 14_0903_12_20cm (SPAdes) (version 2) | ecosystem: Environmental > Terrestrial > Soil > Grasslands...
GCGATCAACTGGAAGGACCCGGACAACAACGTCAACTTCCACAACAAGACGATCATGATGACGCACAACGCGACCATCTCGATCGCCTCCAAGTGGCTCGACGACGCCAACAACGACAAGCTCACGCCGCAGGAGCGCGAGACGGCGAAGCACAACTACTACGATCTGGTGCGCACCGGTGCGTTCCCGGCCAAGCCCGACGGCAAGCCGATGGTGTACCGCTCGGCGGTCAAGGTCGGGGTGATCTTCGCCGGCGCGAGAAACAAGAAGCGCGCCAAGGAGTTCGTGCGGTTCATGATGCAGGACGAGAACCTGATCCCGTACGTCGAGGGGGCGCTCGGCCGCTGGTATCCGGTCACCCGTTCAGGCGTGGCGCGCGAGTTCTGGACCAACGACCCGCACCGCAGCATCGTGCACCAGCAGTTCTCGGCCGGCACGGTGCCCTTCGAGTTCACCAAGAACTACAAGTTCACCATCCTCAACAACGAGAACGTATGGGCGAAGGCGATGAACCGCGTCGCCGCCGAGAAGTGGACGGTGGAGAAGGCGGTCGACGAGATGATCGCGCGCATCAAGCAGGTCGCGGGCTAGGTTTGAACCGGGGCCTTGCTTGGCCTCCGTAGCGATCCCCCATCCGACGCCCGCCAGGCGGATGTCGTCGTGGCAGACGTGGGGGGCAATCCTCATTGCCCCTTACGTCCTGGTGTTCCTGGTGTTCGTGCTCTACCCGGTGAGCTACGGGCTGTGGCTCGCGCGCCATCCGGGGAGCTACGCGACGCTGTTCGACGACCCGGTGTTCGCCCGAACGGTGGTGAACACGATTGTTTTTCTAATGGTTGCAGTAAATCTGAAGTTCCTGCTGGCGCTGTTCCTGTCGGGCTTCTTCGTGCACGAGCGGCGCTGGATACGCTGGCTTTCGGTGATCTTCATCGTCCCGTGGGCGGTGCCGTCGATCCCGACCATCTTCTCGATCCGCTTCATGCTGAACCCGGAGTGGGGCCTCATCAACTCGACCATCTTCCGGCTCACCGGGATGGACGGCCCCAACTGGCTCAACGAGCCCACGCTCGCCCTCGGCATGGCGATGCTCACGCACATCTGGAAAGCGCTGCCGTTCTGGACGCTGATCCTGATGGCGGGACGGCTCGCCATCCCGAAGGAGCTGTACGAGGCCTCGAGCGTCGACGGCGCGAGCGCCTGGCAGAAATTCCGCTTCGTCACCTGGCCCTCGATCCGCACGCTGTACCTGACCTCGACGCTGCTCTCCATCATCTGGACGCTCGGCGACTTCAACAGCGTCTACCTGCTCACCGGCGGCGGGCCGGCTGACCTGACGCACGTGCTGGCGACGCTCGGCATCCGCTACATCCGGCTCGACCAGGTCGACCAGGCGATGGCGACCATCGTCGTGGCGCTGCCCTTTGTGTTGCCTTTGGTCTGGTTCATGATGCAGCGGCTTTCCAAGTGAATCCTAGGTTCGTCAGAGAGGCCCGGCTCTGGCTCATCGGCATTCCCGTTGCGCTGTGGACGCTGCTGCCGATCTACCACATCTTCCTGTTCTCGATCTCGACCAAGGACTCGGCGTTCTCGGGCCGCTGGTGGCCCGATCACCCGACGCTGCGCAACTTCGGCACCGTGTTCCGGCAGGAGCATTTCTACCTGCACAATTTCTGGAACCAGATCTGGAACTCGCTCTGGATCGCTTGCGCGAGCGGCGTGCTGACGCTACTCATCGCCACCTTCGCCGCCTTCGCCATCAGCCGGCTCAGGGTGCGCGGCGGGCGCACGGTGATGAACATGGCGCTGTTCACCTACTTCATTCCCGCGGCCTTCCTCGCCGTGCCGATGTACAAGGCGATGGCCACCTATGGCCTGCTCAACAGCCGCTGGTCGCTGGTGCTCGCCATGGTGACCCTCGCCTCGCCGTACGCCATCTGGGTGCTGAAGCAGGCTTCCGACCGCCTGCCGTGGGAGCTCGACGAGGCGGCGCGCATCGACGGCGCCACTCCATTGCAGCTGTTCCGCCTGGTCTATGTGCCGCTCATGACGCCGTCGCTCGTCGCGATCGGCACCTACGCGCTGCTGCTCGCGTGGAACGAATACCTGTACGGCTTCCTGCTGCTGTCGCACGAGAACACCATCCCGCTCGCCGTCGGCCTGGGGCACTTCCTCGCCGCCGACGACTCGCCGTGGGAGCTGCTGATGGCCACCGCGCTCGTCTACGCCCTGCCGCCCGCGGCGATCTACTACGCCTTCAGGCGCTACATGGTCGGCGGCCTCACCGCCGGCGCGGTGAAGACCTGATGGCCTCGGTCTGCTTTCGTGAACTAAAGAAGAATTTTGGAGCTACGCGGGTTCTGCACGGCATCTCGCTCGATATCGCGGACGGCGAGTTCATGGTGCTGGTCGGGCCCTCGGGCTGCGGCAAGTCGACGCTCCTGCGCATGCTGGCGGGACTGGAGGACATCACCGCCGGCAGCATCGCCATCGACGATCGCGTGGTGAACGACCTGGAGTCCAAGGACCGCGACATCGCCATGGTGTTCCAGAGCTACGCGCTCTATCCCCATATGACGGTGCGCGACAACATGGGTTTTTCCCTGAAGTTGCGCAAAGAAAGCGGCCAACGCATCGATGAAGGCGTGGCGAAGGCCGCCAAGATCCTCAACCTCGAGTCGCTCCTTGAACGCTATCCCCGCGAGCTCTCGGGCGGGCAGCGCCAGCGCGTCGCCATGGGCCGCGCCATCGTGCGCGACCCCAAGGTGTTCCTGTTCGACGAGCCGCTTTCCAACCTCGACGCCAAGCTGCGCGTGGCGATGCGCGCCGAGATCAAGGCGCTGCACCAGCGCCTGAAGACCACCACGGTGTACGTCACGCACGACCAGGTCGAGGCGATGACCATGGCCGACCGCATCGCGGTAATGAACGAGGGCCGCATCGAGCAGCTCGGCGCGCCGCTCGATCTGTACGACCGGCCGGCGAACCTGTTCGTGGCGCAGTTCATCGGCTCGCCCGCCATGAACATCTTCGACGGCGTTCTGAGCAATGGAACGGTCGAGGCGCTCGGCAGCCGATGGCCCGTCTCCCCCGCCGCGCGCGGGGCCGACGGCCAGGCGGTGAAGTACGGCATCCGGCCCGAGCACCTGCAGCTCGGCCGCGATGGCGTGCCGGCCGAAGTGGTGGTGGTCGAGCCGATGGGCCACGAGACGGAATTGCTCGTCAAGATCAACGACATCGACCTCATCGTGGTGATGCACGGACGCTCCGCCCACGTGCCGGGCGAGAGAATTTTTCTAGCGCCGCAAGCAGCGAACGCGCATCTGTTTGACGCCGCGAGCGGTCGTAGAATCTAGCCGATGGCAGAGCAGGCGGACTGGGCCTTCCCGGTCGAGATGCGGCCGCGGCCCGAGGACTGGCGCTTCGATCTCGATGCGGCGCTCGACTCGGTGGTGCAGTTGCGCGCGGAGATCCCCGAGGACGCGTTCACCGCGCAGATCCTCGGCACCGAGCGCGCCGGCAACGGCATCGTGATCCGCGAAGACGGCCTGGTCCTCACCATTGGCTACCTGATCACCGAGGCGAGCACCATTTGGCTCACTACCAACCGGGGCGTGGTGGCGGGCGGCTTTGCGCTCGCCTACGACCAGGCGACGGGCTTCGGCCTGGTGCAGCCGCTCGGCCGCCTGGGCGCGCGCGCCCTCGAGCGCGGCACGACGGCGTCGTGCCGCATCGGCGAGAACGTGGTGGTCGCCGGCCACGGCGGCCGCGCGCACGCGCTGAAGGCCACCGTGTTCGCCAAGCGCGAGTTCGCCGGCTACTGGGAGTACGTGCTCGACGAGGCGCTCTTCACGGCACCGGCGCATCCTCAATGGGGTGGCGCGGCGCTGATCGGCTCCGACGGCAAGCTGCTCGGCATCGGCTCGCTCCTGGTGCAGGAGAAGATCGACCGCGGGACGCTGCAGGGCAACATGCTGGTGCCGATCGACCTGCTCGAGCCGATCCTCGAGGACATGCTGCAGACCGGGCGCGCTCGCCGTCCTTCGCATCCCTGGCTCGGCATGTACACCACCGAAACCGGCAAGCGCCTGGTGGTCGCAGGGCTCGCGCCAGGCGGCCCGGCCGAGCGCGCCGGGATGAAGATCGGCGACGTGGTGGTGGAAGTCGCCCACGGCAAGCCGGCGAGCCTCGCCGACCTCTGGCGCAGAGTCTGGCGCGCCGGCCCGGCGGGCGCCGAGGTGCAGCTGAAGATCGTGCGCAACGCGACGATCTCCGAAGTGCTCGTCAAATCAGCCGACCGCAGCGAGTTCTTGAAAAAACCACACCTACACTAAAAACGCGGACAGACTCGGATTCAGTGCTCGCCGAGAAAGGCGAGCACCTCCCGGTTGAAGACCTCGGGCTGCTCCCAGTACGCCGAATGGCCGCACTCGCCGACGACGACCGAGCGCGAATTCCTGATGCGTGCCGCGAAAAGCCTGAGCACCGCGGGCGGCGTGTAGAGGTCCGCGTCGCCGCTCAACAGCAGCACAGGGAGCCTGATCGTCTCGAGCAAGGCAAACGTAATGCGATTGCGCAAGGGCTGCTCGGGGGTCGCCTTGGAACGGCTGAGACGTTCCAGCTCGCTCCAGCGCGCCTCGCCAGCCTCGTTGGCCGCGCGATACGAGGGCCCCAGCTCGCGCAGCTCAGGCGGCAGCTGCATGAACTGCGGCGGGCGCAGGCGCCGCCCCAGCGCGAGGTAGGCTTCGTCCTGCACGCCGCCGATGCTGTTGGCGATCACCAGGCTGCGCAAGCTCGGGGCGAACGACAACGCGTAATCGAGCGCAATGATGCCGCCGGCCGCGGTTCCAATCAGGTGGAACCGGCCGATGCCGAGATAGCGCATCAGGCCGTCGAGGTCGTCAGCCGCCGTGCCAGGATCTGCGCCGGTCTCGAGCGCCGATTTGCCATGCCCAAGACGGTCGTAGGCGATGAAGCGGTAGCCTGCCGCGGCGAAGGGCGCGATCTGCTGCTCCCAGACCAGGCTGCTGCCGGTGCGCGCGTGCAGGAACACGACCGGCACGCCTTTGCCTCCGCTATCTCGGTACCAGAGCCGGCGGCCGGAGAACTGCGCGTGGGCCTCGGCAAGCTTCAGATCATTGCCGGGCGATCCCGGCCTCGCGCAGATATTTCAGCACGCCGGGGTGGATGAGGTCCGCGCCAGGCGCGGCTTTGAGAGTGTTCGCCATCGTCGTCTCGCGCGCCTGCGGCAGGCGCGCCGCGAGCGGCGCTTCGGCCCGGTGGATCGCGCGCGCGAGCAGGTAAGCGGTTTTTTCAGGCAAGTCGGGCCTCGCGATCACGTAGCTCCACGAGCCGACGGAATGCAGCGCGGCGTCCTGCCCCGGGTAGGTGCGCGCCGGCAGCGTCACCGCCTGTAACAGCGGCTGCCTCGCGAGAATGCGCTGCACTTCGTCGGGGCTCGGCGCGATGAAGCGCCCGCCCGATTTTGCGAGCGCCGTGAACGCCGGCCAGCCGACGCCCGCGCCCCAGAGCGCCGCCGCGCGGCCATCCATCAGCATCGCCGGCCCGTCGGCGGCCTTTTCCAGATAGATGGGTTGTACCTCTATCCCAAGGCAATCGAGCACTGTGCGTCCCAGCGCGGTAATGCCCGAGGCCTGCGTGCCGAGCACCACCGGCTGGCCCCTCAGATCGGCGATGCTGCGGGTGGGACTGTCGCCGCGCACGATGAACATGCCGGGCGAGGAGTACATCGCCGCGACGATGCGCAGCCGCGTGCCGGGCCTGGCCAGCGCGGCCGTCGCGATCTCCCCCGCCACCAGGGCGATGTCGAGCTTGCCCCCCTCAAGTAGCGGCACGTTCTCGGTGCTGCCCTTGGTGTTGCGCGGCTCGACGCGCAGCATCGGCTCCTGGGCATTCACCACCTCGGCGAAGGCCTCGCCGTAGACGGGAAAGCCGCCACCCGGTGTGGCAGTGCCCAGGATCAAGGTGAGGACCACCGCGTTCATTCGACGAACGCCGGCGCCTTGGGGATCGCGACGTTCTGCGCACGGTTGTGATTGATCCGGAGCTTGGCGCCGGTCAGCGCCATGAACTGCTCCATCTTTTTCATCACCCCAGCGACGGCATATTGAAGCCCGGCGCCGGCGTGTCCTGGTGCGGCCAGCGCGTCGTCACGACCTTGGTCCTCGTATAGAACTTGACCGCCTCGGTGCCATGCACGTGCAGGTCGCCGAAGAGCGAGTTCTTCCAGCCGCCAAACGAGTAGAACGCCACCGGCACCGGGATCGGCACGTTGACGCCGACCATGCCGACTTGCACTTCATTTTCGAAGCGGCGCGCTGCGCCGCCGGACCCCGTGAAAATCGCCGTGCCGTTCGCATGAGGATTGCGGTTTACCAAAGCGATCGCCTCTTCCATGGAACTGACCCGCAGGACAATCAGGATCGGCCCGAAGATCTCGTTCTTGTAGATCTCCATCTCGGGCGTCACGTGGTCGAACAGCGAGGTGCCGAGGTAGAAGCCTTCCTGCGGCGTGTGCTGCTTGCGCGCATCGACGAGCAGCGTGGCGCCTTCCTTCAGGCCGATGTCGATATAGGAGGCCACCTTGTCGCGGTGCTGGCGGGTGATGAGCGGACCCATGTCGACACCGAGCTTGATCTGCTTTGCTTTTTTCTCCAGCAGCTTCACCAGCGGATCCCCGGCGGCGCCCACCGCCACCACCGCCGAGATCGCCATGCAGCGCTCGCCCGCCGAGCCGTAGGCCGCGCCGATCAGCGCGTCGGCGGCGAACTCGAGGTCCGCATCCGGCAGCACCACCGCGTGGTTCTTCGCGCCGCCCAGCGCCTGCACGCGCTTGCCGGCCTTCGCCGCGGTCTCGTAGATGTACCTGGCGATCGGGGTGGATCCCACGAAGGAGATTGCCTTGACCCCTTCATGAGAAAGAAGAGCATCGACTGCGGCCTTGTCGCCGTGCACGACGTTGAAGACGCCGTCTGGCAGCCCGGCCTGCTTGAAGAGCTCGGCCATGCGGATCGACGCCGAGGGCACCTTCTCCGAAGGCTTGAGGATGAACGTGTTGCCGCAGGCGATCGCGAGCGGGAACATCCACAGCGGTACCATCACCGGGAAGTTGAACGGCGTGATGCCGGCGCACACGCCCACCGGCTGGCGCAGCGTGTGCGTATCGACCTGCGCGCCGACGCTGTCCGAGTATTCGCCCTTCAGCAGATGCGGGATGCCGCAGGCGAACTCCACCACCTCGATGCCTCTCTGTACTGAGCCCATCGCGTCGTCGAGCGTCTTGCCGTGCTCCTCGGAGGCGATGCGCGCGAGCGCCTTGTGCTCCGACTGCAGCAGCTGCAGGAACTTGTGCATGACGCGCGCACGCCGCAGGACGGGCGTATCGCGCCAGGCTGGAAATGCCGCGGCTGCCGCCTTCACCGCGGCGTCGACGAGGCTTGAGTCCGCGAAAGCTACCTTTTTCGTCACCTGGCCGGTGACGGGGTTGAAGACCTCGCCGCAGCGCCCGGAAGGCGCAAGCGCCTTGCCGTTGATCCATACCGGGACGGTTTCGAGCTTGACCTGGGGACTAAATTCGGCGGGCTTGTTCATCGGCGGCTCCGGCTTGCGACTGCATAATGTAATCCAATGCGGCCCGCCGCCGCCATCCAGAGCGAATGCCCCTCGCGTTGATTCCGGCGCAGCTTGAGTTCGCCGCCGACGGCACGCCGTGGTCGAGGCAATTCGACGACGTGTACCACAGCGCCGCCGGCGGAGCGCAGCAGGCCCGGCACGTCTTCCTCGCCGGCAATCGTCTACCGCAGCGCTGGGCCGGCCGCGAGCGCTTCGTGATCCTCGAGTCGGGCTTCGGCTTCGGCCTCAATTTCCTCGCCACCTGGCAGGCGTGGCGGCGCGACCCGGCGCGCTGCGGGAAGCTTCATTTCGTCTCGGTGGAGAAGCATCCGTTCACGCTTTCCGATCTCAGGGTCGTGCATTCCCGCTATCCAGAATTCGAAGCCGAAGCGGCGCAGCTGCACTCGGCCTGGCCGATGCTGGTCCCGGGCGCGCATCGCCTTGAGCTCGACGCCGGACGGATCGTGCTGACGCTGTTCTTTGCGGACATCAAGCTGCTGCGCGAGCTGCGCCTTGCGGCCGATGCGATCTACCTGGACGGCTTCTCGCCGGCCAGGAATCCCGACATGTGGTCGCATGCGCTGCTGCGCGCGGCCTCGCGCCTCGCGGCGCCCGGCGCCACGGCAGCCACATGGAGCGTCGCCGGGTCAGTGCGCGCGGCGCTTGAATCCGCCGGCTTCGCAGTGGAGAAAACCGCCGGCTTCGGCAACAAGAGGGAAATGCTTCGCGCGCGCTATATCGGAGAAGCAAATTTCACGTCAACCCCCAGAAGAAATGCAGTCGTCATCGGCGCCGGCCTCGCGGGTGCCGCGATCTGCGAGCGGCTGTGCGCGCGAGGCTGGCAAGTGCGCCTTATCGAGCGCCACGCCGCGCCAGCGCAGGAAGCCTCGGGCAACCACGCCGGCAGCTTCCATCCGCTCGTCACACCCGACGACAGCGTGGCCGCGCGGCTGACGAGGGCCGGTTTCCTGTATGGGCTATGCCATTGGGAAAAGCTCGACGGCGTGCGCTGGGACCGCTGCGGCGTGCTGCAGCTCGCGCGCGATGCAAGGGAAGACGCGTCGCAACGGGCATCGATCGCAAATCTGGCCCTGCCGCCCCAGTACGCGCAATACTTGACGCCTGAGGAGGCGACCGCGCGCGCCGGCGTGCCGGTGGAGGCGGCGGGTCTGTGGTTTGCCGAGGCGGGGTGGATTCAGCCGCGGTCGCTGGTCAACGCACAGCTCACCGCGTGCGGCAATCGTCTCGAGCGCATTTTTAACAGGGAAATCAGGCAGCTGGATGAGAAGACGCCGGTCATCCTCGCCACCGCAGACGACGCGCTCTCGCCGGTGCCGCACGCGCGGCTGCGCCGCGTGCGAGGCCAGCTCACTTACCTTCCGCGGGAGTCGATCGATGCGCCGCGCGCGGTGCTATTGCGCGGCGGAATGGTGCTGCCGCCGGTCGATGGCGTGTGCGTGGTCGGCGCGAGCTACGACCTGAACGATGAAGACGCTGCGCTGCGGGCTTCCAGCCACGCCGGCAATCTCGAGCGCCTGGAACGGATCATTGCGCTCAAGACGAGACCGCAGGCGCTCGAAGGCCGCGTCGCGTTCCGCACCGTGGCGCCCGACCGGCTGCCGCTGGTCGGCAAACTGGCAGAGGGCGTCTACGGCGCCCTGGCGTACGGCTCAAGAGGCCTACTATGGTCGGCGCTTGCGGCGGAGGTGCTCGCCAGCGAGCTCGATGGTGACCCGATGCCGATGGAAGGAACCTTGCTCAACGCGCTCGATCCCGGCCGGTTCGCGCGGCGCGCGAGACGCATGACCGGACAATATGATAAAGTTTCCGGACAATACGATAAAATTTAATCCGCTGCCTGGGGAGGCATGGATGGCCCGTAAGTCGAGGCCAACAAAGAGAAAAATGGCGATCGCCGGCGTCGATCGCGACGTCACCGAGCGCGCGCGCACCGAGGAGGCGCTGCACGAACGCGAGGAGATGTTCCAGGCGACGTTCGATCAGGCCGCGGTCGGCATCACGCTGCTGTCGCTCGAGCTGCGCTTCCTGCAGGTCAACGACCGGTTCTGCGAGATTCTCGGCTACTCGCATGAGGAGCTGGCTTCGATGGGCCTGCGCGACGTCATGCCGCCGGAGAGCCTCACCGAGACCCTGGATTTTCGCCGGCGGCTCGCCGCCGGCGAAATCCCCGGGCGCGAATTGCGCGAGAAGGAGCTCGTGCGCAAGGACGGCTCGCGCGTCTGGGTGGCGATCGCGACCTCGCTCGTGCGCGGCAAGAGCGGCGAGCCGCGCTACTTCATCTCGACGGTGCACGACATCTCCGAGGCGAAGCGCGCCACGGCTGCGCTGCGCGAGAGCGAGGAGCGCTTCCGGCGCACCTTCGAGCTGGCGGGCTCCGGGGTCGCGCACATCGGCATGGACCGTCGCTTTACCCGGGTTAACCGGCGCTTGTGCGAGATGTTGGGCTATTCCGAGGACGAGCTCCTGCGCCTCACGGGCAGACAGATCTCGCATCCCGAGGACCTCGACGTGATCAATGCGCAGCGCCCCAGCCTGTATGCCGGGGAGATCGATGCAGTGCGCGTCGAGAAGCGCTATCTGCGCAAGGACGACTCGGTCGTCTGGGTGGCGTTCACCATGGTGGTCGAGCGCGACGCCGCCGGCGAGCCGCAATACGAGATCGCGTTTTTCGACGACATCACGGCGCGCAAGCAAGCCGAGACGGCGCTGCGCGAGAGCGAAGAGCGCTTCCGCCAGCTGGCGCATCACGACGCGCTGACGAACCTGCCGAACCGCGCGCTTTTCCAGGACCGCCTGAAGCAGACCCTCTCGCTGGCGAAGCGCAACAGCTGGGGGGTCGGCGTGATGCTGGTCGACCTCGATCACTTCAAGCGCGTCAACGACACGCTGGGGCATGCCGTCGGCGACAAGCTGTTGCAGCAGGCCGCAGAGCGGCTTTCGAAGTCGGTGCGCGCCTCCGACACGGTAGCGCGGCTCGGCGGCGACGAGTTTGCCGTCGTGCTCAGCCGGCTCGCCGCCCCCGGGGACGTCGCGGTGGTCGCGCATAAGTTCCTCGCCGGGTTCGAGGCCTCCTTCCAGGTCGAAGGCCATTCGCTGCTTGCCACTCTCAGCATCGGCGCTGCGCTGTACCCGGAGGACAGCACCGACCCGGACACGCTGATGAACAACGCCGATGCGGCGATGTACCGCTCGAAGCAAGCCGGCCGCAACTGCTTCTCGCTCTTTAGCGCCGCAGGATCGCCGGACTCGCGTCCTTGACGTCGCGCAATCCGCACAGCGCCATCGTCACGTCGAGCTCGCTGCGGATGATTTCCAGCACGCGCGTGACACCCATTTCCCCCATCGCGCCCAGGCCGTAGAGAAAGGCGCGGCCGATCAGGGCGCCGCGCGCGCCGAGCGCGAGCGCCTTGAGCACGCCCTGGCCGGAGCGGACGCCGCCGTCGAACAGCACCTCGATGCGCCCGCCCGCCGCTTCGACCACCTCTGGCAGCGCGCGGATCGAGGACGCGGCGCCGTCGAGCTGCCGGCCGCCATGGTTGGAGACCACAATCGCGTCGGCGCCGCTCGAGGCAGCGATCTTCGCGTCCTCGGCGTCGAGGATGCCTTTCAGGATCAGCTTGCCGCCCCACAGGTTCTTCACCCACTCGACGTCCTTCCAGCTGAGCGTGGGGTCGAACTGGCCGGCGATCCACTGCGAAAGCGTGGTCAGGCTGCGGGCGTCCGGGATGCGGCCTTCGAGATTGCCGAACGACTTGCGTTTTCCCCTCAGGACGTTCAACGCCCATGATGGTTTTGTAAGCACATCCAGAAAAGTTCCAAGCGTCAGACGCGGAGGAACCGCCAGGCCGTTCTTCAGGTCCTGGTGGCGCTGGCCCTGGACCTGCAGGTCGAGGGTCAGCACCAGCGCCGAGCACTTCGCCGCACGAGCGCGCTCGATGAGCGAGGCGGCGAAGCCGCGATCGCGCATCACGTAGAGCTGGAACCAGAAAGGCTTGGCGACGACGCTCGCGACGTCCTCGATCGAGCAGATCGACATCGTCGAGAGCGTGAAGGGCACGCCGAAGCGCTCGGCGGCGCGCGCGGCCAGCATCTCGCCGTCGGCCCAGTTGAGCCCGGTCAAACCGGTGGGCGCGAGCGCCACCGGCATCGTCACCTCTTGGCCCACCAGGGTCGTGCGCAGCGAGCGCCGCTCGACATCGATTGCCACGCGCTGGCGCAGCGTGAGCAGCTCGAGGTCGGCGCGGTTGGCGCGCAGCGTGGCCTCGTCGTACGAGCCGCGGTCGACATAGTCGAAGATCGCCTTCGCGACGCGCTTTTTCGCGAGCTGGCGCAGGTCCTCGACGTTGGTCACCACCGGCATGGCGCGGCATTCTACAATGCACGCAAATTATGGCTGCAGCCCGGGACGAGCGGAAGAACCCGATCCAGGTGATCGAGCGCATGATGCGCCTGCTCGACGTGCTGGCGCAGCATCCCGAGCCGCTCGGCCTGAAGCAGATCTCGCAGTACACGGGACTGCATCCCTCGACCGCCCACCGCATCCTCGCCGCGATGTCGGCCGACCGGCTGGTGGACCGCGTCGAGCCGGGAAGCTACCGGCTGGGCATGCGGCTGCTCGAGCTCGGCAATCTCGTCAAGTCGCGGATCGGCGTGCGCGAGCTCGCGCTGCCGGTGATGCGCGAGCTGCATGCGCAGACCGGCGAGACCGTGAACCTTTCCGTGCGCCACGGCGACGAGATCGTGTACGTCGAGCGCACCTCCTCGGGGCGCTCGGCGATGCGTGTCGTGCACGTGATCGGCGCGCGCGCGCCGCTGCACGTGACCGCGGCGGGGAAGCTTTTCCTGCTCGAGGAAGGCTTCGCGCGGCTGCGCGATTACGCCAAGCGCACCGGCCTCGCGCCGTACACCAAGAACACGATCGCCAACCTCACGCTGCTCGAGCGCGACCTCGAGCGCATCCAGCGCCAAGGCTGGGCGGTCGATGCCGAGGAAGCGGAGATCGGCGTGCGCTGCGTCGCCGCCGGCGTGAGGGATGACGGCGGCGCACTGGTGGCGGCGCTCTCGCTCTCCACGCCAGCCGACCGCATGAAGGTGCAGTGGGGCCCGCTGATCAAGGAAACCGCCGATCAGATCTCGCGCGCCATCGGTCACCGGCCCACCTCGAGGATCGGGGTGGCTTAGAAAAATTGGGGGCGTCCCGGGGCCTGTCCCCGTTTTTACGCAGCGACCAAGCCGTGAAGTGAAAACAGGCCGCGGCGATCGGCCCAGACCTGGGCGCCGCGGAATCCCGCCTGCGCCGCCAGACCCTGGAACTCGTCGATCGAATACTTGTACGAGTTCTCGGTGTGGATCGATTCGCCGGCGCTGAAGGCGAAGCGGTGCTTGCCGACGTTCACCGTCTGCCTCGCCAGCGACACCAGGTGCATCTCGATGCGGCCGCACCCCGGGTTGTAGAAGGCATAGTGCGCGAAGCGCCGCAGGTCGAAGTCTGCGCCCAGCTCGCGATTGATGCGCCGGAGCAGGTTCAGGTTGAACGCCGCAGTGACGCCCTTCGCGTCGTTGTAGGCGGCATAGAGAACGTTTGCGTCCTTCTTCAGGTCCACGCCCACCAGCATCCGGCCGGCCTGGCCGCGCGTCATGGCGAGGAACGCCTGCGCCTCCTCGGGCGTCAGGTTGCCGATGGTCGAGCCCGGGAAATACACTGCGCAATTGCCTCGCCTGCCCTTCACGGGAAGCGTCAGCGGCCGTGAAAAATCTCCCATGACCGGGACGATATCGAGCCGCGGGAATTCACGCGCGAGACGCGCCGCTGCCGCTTGCAGCGCGTCCTGCGAGATATCCACCGGCACATACCTGGACGGGCGCATGGCGCGCAGCAGCAGGCGCGACTTCACGCTTTCGCCGCTGCCGTACTCGATGAGAGTGCCTCCTGTTCCGGCAAAGTGCGCGATGGCGCCGATGTGCGCGCGCGTGAGCGCAAGCTCGGCGCGCGTGAGGTAGTACTCGCGCAGCCGGCAGATGCGCTCGAACAGGCGGCTGCCTGCCGCGTCGTAGAAATACTTGGGGGGAAGGCTCTTGCGGGGCAGCGAAAGCCCCGCGATGACGTCTTCGCGAAAGCCGCCGCTTAGCTGCTTCGCTGGCTGGCCGTGTGGCTCTCGAGCCACTTCTTGATGCGGTTGGCGTCGCCGAGGCGCGAGTGCTTGCCCCACGAATCGAGCAGCACGACGATCAGGTCCTTGGACGCGAGGCGCACACGCATCACCAGGCAGCGGCCCGCCTCGCTGATGTAGCCGGTCTTCGACAGCCCGATCTCCCAGTGCGAGCTGCGCACCAGGCCGTTGGTGTTGCGAAACGTGACGGGCCGGCCGAATGCGGTCACGGTGGCGCGGTCGCGCGTGGAGTATTCGCGGATCAAGGGATAGCCGTGCGCCGCGCGCACCAGCTTGGCGAGATCGCGCGCGCTCGACACGTTGCGCTTCGACAGCCCAGTCGCATCGACGAAGTGGCTGTCGGTCATTTCGAGCGCGGCGGCCTTTTCGTTCATCGCCTCGACGAGGGCCTGCGTGCCGCCGGGATAGGTGCGCCCGAGCGCGGCGCCTGCGCGGTTCTCCGAAGCCATTAGCGCGAGCAGCAGCAGCTCGTCGCGCGTCAGCACGCTGCCGGTGCGCAGACGCGAGCGCGTTCCCTTGAACTTGTCGACATCTTCACGCGCGAGCACGACGCGCATGCTCAGGTCGACGCCACTGTCAAGGATCACCATCGCCGTCATCAGCTTGGTGATCGAAGCGATCGGCACCACCGCTTCGCTGTTCTTGTTGATCACCACCTCGCCGGTGTCGGCGTCTTGCACCAGCACCGCCGACGATCTGAGCAGAACGACCTTTTGCACGCGCGGCGCGCCGCTGAACTCTCCGGCTTGCGCGAATCCCACGCTGAGAGCAAGCACGAGGAAAAGCGCGCACACGGCGACGATCCCTTCGAGGGGGTGGAGTCTTCTTTGCATGATGATGAAATATACCCTACGCTATAGGAAAATCGCAAGGAAATTCATGGGATAGGGAGTAATTCCTCGAAACCCTGTGAAAGATCTCCGGTCTTGGGTTGAAGCTACAATGCTTCGGCTTGCTCGAGAACCGCCTCGGCTTGCGCCTTCTGTTGCTGCAGCGCCCACATGCGGGCATATTCCCCTTTTGCTTCAAGGAGCTGGGGATGGGTACCGCGCTCGCTGACACGGCCGTGGCTGAGCACCAGGATCTGATCGGCATCCATCACCGTGGAGAGGCGGTGAGCGATCACGAGCGTCGTTCGCCCCTGCGAGATCCGCTCGAGCTCGGCCTGGATCGCTTTTTCCGCGCGCGAGTCGAGCGCCGAGGTGGCTTCGTCGAAGATCAGGATGCGCGGATTCTTGAGGAGCGCGCGCGCAATCGCCACGCGCTGCCTCTCGCCGCCGGAGAGCTTGAGGCCGCGCTCGCCCACCATGGTCGCGTACTGGGCCGGCAGCGTCAGGATGAAGTCGTGGATGTGCGCGGCGCGTGCGGCTTCGATGACTTCGGCATCGCTCGCTTGCGGCCGCCCGTATCGGATGTTGTAGAGAATGCTGTCGTTGAAAAGCACTGTGTCCTGCGGCACGATGCCGATCGCCGCGCGCAGACTCGCCTGTTTCACCTCTCTGACATCATGGCCGTTGATGAGGATCGAACCGGCCGAGACATCATAAAAGCGGTAGAGCAGCCGCGCGAGCGTCGACTTGCCCGAGCCCGAGTGTCCCACCACGGCGACGCGGTGGCCGGCGGGAATCGTGAAGCTCACGCCATGCAGGATCTGACGCTCGCGCTCATAGAAAAAGTCCGCGTGCCTGAATTCCACCGTCGCCGGCCCGCTCGGGAGTTCCGGCGCGTCCGCGCGATCCTCCACCTCGCGGTGCTCCGCGAGCAGGCGGAACATGCGGTCCATGTCGAGCAGCGCCTGCTTGATCTCGCGGTACACCATGCCGAGGAAATTAAGCGGGATGTAGAGCTGGATCAGCAGGCCGTTGACCAGCACCAGGTCACCGAGAGTGAAGCTCTGCGCGGCAACGCCTTCGGCCACCAGCAGCATCAGCGCCGTCACCGCAATGGCGATGATGAAGCTCTGGCCGATGTTGAGCAGGCCCAAGGACGCTTCGTTCTTCACCGCCGCGGCTTCATAGCCCTGCAGGTTCTCGTCGTAGCGCCGCGCCTCGAATTCCTCGTTGCCGAAGTACTTCACCGTTTCGTAATTCAGCAGGCTGTCGATGGCGCGCGTGTTGGCCTTCGAGTCGAGCTCGTTGGCGCGCCGGCGGATGTCCATGCGCCACTCGGTGACCAGCACGGTGAACGCGATGTAGATCGCCACGGCGCCGAAGGTCACCGCGGCAAAGCGCCAGTCGAACTTGCGGATCAGCACCGCCGCGACCAGCGCGAATTCGAGGATCACCGGCAGGATCGAGAACAGCAGGTACGAAAGCAGCGTCGAGATGCCGCGCGTGCCGCGCTCGATGTCGCGCGTCATCCCGCCGGTCTGGCGCTCGAGGTGGAAGCGCAGCGACAGGCTGTGCAGGTGCCGGAACACGCCGAGCGCCACGCGCCGAATGGCGCGCTGCGTGACGCGCACGAACACCACGTCGCGCAGCTCGGCGAACAGCGTGGTCGAGAAGCGCAGGCTGCCGTAGATGGCGAGCAGCGCGACCGGCACCGCGACGATCGCGGTCCTCGGGTCGAGCCCGTCGACGACCTCCTTCATGATGAGGGGCACCGCCACGTTCGCCAGCTTGGCGGCGATCAGGCAGGCGAGCGCCGCCGCTACCCGCCACTTGTATTCCAGGAGATAGGGCAGGAGGATGCGCACGGCGCGCCATTCATTGCCCTTGAGCCGCTCGGTCGGCGCGGCGCGGTGATGTGCTTGCATAGCCATGCGTATATAGTAAATTCCCGGAAAGGGGAAAACATGGGTCTGCGACTGAAGTTCAACCTGGTGTTGCTGGCCGTGTTCGTCACCGGCCTTGGCGTCACCGGGTATATCTCGTACGAGCTGCTGCACAAGAACGCCCGCGACGAGGTGCTGCGCAATGCCGGCGTGATGCTCGAGGCGTCGCTCTCCATGACGCAGTACACGATCGCCAGGCTGGGGCCGCTGCTGCCGCGTGACCCCGACAAGTTCGTGCCCGAGAGCGTGCCGGCCTTCGCCACGACGGAGATCATGAGCCTGCTGCGCCGCAAGTACCCGGACTACGTCTACAAGGAGGCGGCGCTGAACCCGACCAACCCGCGCGACCGGGCCGCCGAATGGGAGGCGGACATCGTCAACGCCTTCCGCAACGAGGAGGCGAGGGGCGACATCTCGGGAATCCGCAGCACGCCGACCGGGCCCTCGCTTTACCTCGCGCGGCCGCTGCAGATCAAGGACCAGGCCTGCCTCGCCTGCCACACCACGGCCGCAATGGCCCCGGCGTCGATGGTGAAGCTCTACGGCACGAGCAACGGCTTCGGCTGGAAGATGAACGAGATCGTCGGCGCGCAGATCGTCACGGTGCCGATGGCCCTGCCGATCCGCAACGCGAAGCATGCCTTCGTCACCTTCATGAGCTCGCTGACGGTGGTATTCGTGGTGCTGTTCGTGATCCTGAACATGATGCTCACGCTTCTTATCGTCGAGCCGATCACCCGGCTTTCCCACGCCGCCCACCAGATTTCCAAGGGCCGCCTCGACGCCGCCGAAATCCCCGAGACCGGCCGCGACGAGGTATCGCGGCTCGGACAGGCGTTCAACCGCATGCGCCGCAGCCTGGAGAAGGCGATTCAACTGATCGACAAGGGATAGCGCGCCATGGAAGCCCCCAACGCCCTGCCCGCAGGCCACGCGCTGAAGGAGTACCGCATCGAAAAAGTCCTCGGCGTTGGCGGTTTCGGCCTCACCTATCTCGCGCTCGATGAGAACCTGAACCTCAAGGTCGCGCTCAAGGAATACCTGCCGACCGACATCGCCCTGCGCGCGCCCGACCGTTCGATCGCGCCGCGCTCGGGCGAGGCCGCGGAGACCTTCGACTGGGGCAAGCGGCGTTTTCTCGACGAGTCGCGCACGCTCGCGTCGTTTCGCCACCCGAACATCGTGCGGGTGATGCGCTTCTTCGAGGCGCACGGCACGGCGTACATGGTGATGGAATTCGTCGAGGGGGCGCCGCTCCCCGATTGGGTCAGCGCGCGGCGCCCGCTCGCCGAGGCGCAAGTGGCGGCCGTGGTGGCGCCGGTTCTCGATGGGCTCGAGGTGGTGCACCACTCGGGCTTCATGCATCGCGACATCAAGCCCGCGAACATCTACATCCGCAACGAGGACTCGAGCCCCGTGCTGCTCGATTTCGGCGCGGCGCGCCAGCAATCCTCCGAGATCACCGCGCTGGTGACGCCGGGATATGCGCCGTTCGAGCAGTACCACACGCAGGGCAAGCAGGGCCCCTGGAGCGACATCTACGCGCTTGGCGGGGTACTGTATTGGATGGTCACCGGCAATCACCCGCACGAGGCGGCGGCGCGCATTCGCGCCGACACGATGCCGCCCGCGGCCCAGGCGGCCGACAAGGGCCGCTATCGACCCGAGTTCCTCGCGGCGATCGACTGGGCGCTCGTTCCAGACGAGGAGCAGCGGCCGCAGTCGGTGCCGCAGTGGCGCGAAGCCTTGCTCGGTGCCGCGGCGATCCCGCCGCTCACCCGGGTCGCTCAGCCCAAAAAAACGCAGGCTCAGAAAACCGTGCCGCAATCCACGATTCCCGCGACCTTCGACCCGAGCCTGCTCAAGCGGCTCGAAGCCGAGCTCGCGCAGCACCTGGGGCCGATCGCGCCGGCGGTGGTGAGGAACGCGGCAAAAAAGGCCGCCACGCAGGAGGAGCTCGTGCAGATGCTCGCGGCGGACATCTCCGCGTCGATCCCGCGCGCGGCCTTCCAGAGGAAGTTCTCGGAGATCTCGCGCCCGCCCTCGCAGCCTGCGCCTCGCGCCACAAGCGGGTCCGGCGCTCCCCCCACTACCGTGGTCACGAGCCGATTCACGCAGGAAGTGCTTGAACGCGCCTCGGCGCGGCTCGCCGAGCACATCGGTGCGTTGAGCCGCCTCGTGGTCAGACGCGCCGCGATGAAAGCGCGCGACGAAGCCGAGCTTTACCTCCTGCTCGCCGACGAGATCGAAGACCCGGTGCGCAAAAAGGCGTTCATCCGCCGCGCCATTTCGGCGAGCGGCAAACCCTAGGCGCGGATGCCGCTTGACGGCGGGGCCTGCAACGCCTATCTTTCAAACGTTCGTTTGAATCTCGGTTTTGCATGCTAAAGGCAGCCCATGTCCCTGCGCGCCATCAAGCCCCAGCACGAAACCCGCACCCGCATCCTCGATGTCGCCGAGGAGCTGTTCATGCAGCACGGCTTCGAGGGCGCCTCGATGCGCATGCTCACTGCCAAGGCGGGCGTCAACCTTGCCGCGGTCAACTACCACTTCGGCTCCAAGCACGCGCTGATCGAGGCGGTGTTCCGCCGGCGGCTGGATCCGATGAACGTGGCGCGCATTGCGGCGCTCGACAGGCTGGAGGCGGAAGCGCCGGGCCTGGGGCTCGCCGCGGAGAGCATCATTCGCGCCTTCATCGGCCCGGGGCTGCGCATGATCGAGGACGCGAGGGGCGGCGGGCGCAATTTCATCAGGCTGCTCGGGCGCACCTATACCGAGCCGGCGAAAGCGATCCGCGCCCTGATCGGCCATCTGTACGCCCCCGCCATGGAGCGCTACAAGGCGGCGTTCGAGCGCGCCCTGCCGCGGATGCCGCGCGAGGAGCTGGTATGGCGCATTCACTTCATGTTCGGCACGCTCGCCTACACCCTGGCGGCGACCGACACGGTGCAGCTGATCGCCGGCTGCAAGCCCGAGGACCGCTACGACGCGCGCCTGCTCGAGGAACGTCTCGCCGCGTTCCTTAGCGCAGGATTGAACGCTCCTTTGAAAAACACGATCAAGCAGGCCGCGTAGGGAGTCCGCCATGCCGACACTGGAATTGATCCTCGCCGTCATGGTGGTGATCTTCGTCTGCGGCTTTTTGCGCCTGCCGCTGATCGCGTGGTCGGCCGCCTTGGTCGTTTTGGCCGCGCTCACGGCGAGCGTGACCCTGGTCGCGGTGGTTCTCATCATCGCGGCAGCAGTGAACGTTGCGTTCATCAGACGAAAACTGCTGACCGACCGCGTGCTCGCGCTCTACCGCCGCATTCTCCCCGACATGTCGCAGACCGAGAAAGAGGCGATCGACGCAGGCACGGTGTGGTGGGACGGCGATCTGTTCTCCGGCCGGCCGGACTTCGACAAGCTCCTCGCCGTGCCCGAGCCGCGCCTGAGCGCTGAGGAACACGCCTTCCTAGACGGCCCCGTCGAGGAGCTCTGCGCGATGTGCGACGACTGGGAGATCACGCACGAGCTGCAGGACCTCCCGACCCGCGTCTGGCAGTTCATCAAGGACCAGGGCTTCCTCGGCATGATCATCCCCAGGAAATACGGCGGGCTCGGCTTCTCGGCGCTCGCCCACTCTGCCGTGGTGATGAAGCTCTCGACGCGCTCGAGCGCGGCAGCGATCTCGGTGATGGTGCCCAACTCGCTCGGGCCGGCCGAGCTGCTGCTGCATTACGGCACCGAGGAGCAGAAGAACCACTATCTGCCGCGGCTCGCCAAAGGCCTCGAGGTGCCGTGCTTCGCGCTCACCAACCCCGAAGCGGGCTCCGACGCCGCATCGATCCCCGATACCGCGGTGGTGTGCCGCGGCCAGTGGCAGGGCAAAGAGGTGCTCGGCATGCGGGTCACCTGGGACAAGCGCTACATCACCCTGGGACCCGTGGCGACGCTGCTGGGCCTGGCTTTCCGGCTGCATGATCCGGAAAGACTCCTCGGTGGCGAGGCGGACCTGGGCATTACCTGTGCCCTGGTTCCCACCAATACCCCCGGCGTGAACATCGGCAGGCGCCACCTGCCGCTCAACGCGGTGTTCCAGAACGGGCCGAACTCCGGCAAGGACGTGTTCATGCCGCTCGACTGGATCATCGGCGGGCGCGAATACGCCGGCAAAGGCTGGATGATGCTGATGAGCTCGCTTGCCGCCGGCCGCTCGATCTCGCTGCCGACCTCGTCGGTCGGCGGGGTGAAGGCGCTGACGCGCTTCAGCGGCGCCTATGCGCGCGTGCGCAGCCAGTTCAGGACGCCGATCGGCAAGCTCGAGGGCGTGGAAGAAGCGCTCGGCCGCATCGCGGCGCACTGCTACATGATGGATGCGACGCGCGTGATGACGGCCGGCTGCGTCGACGCCGGGGAAAAGCCGGCGGTGATCTCGGCCATCGCCAAGTACCACCTGACCGAGCGGGCGCGCCTGTGCGTGAACGATGCCATGGACATCCATGGCGGCAAGGGCATCTGCCTTGGACCGAACAACTGGATCGGTCGCGGCTACCAGATGACGCCGATCGCCATCACCGTGGAAGGCGCCAACATCCTGACGCGGACCCTCATCATCTTCGGCCAGGGGGCGATCCGCTGCCATCCCTACGTGCTGCGCGAGATGCGCGCCGCAAAAGAGATGCACGGCGCCGAGGCGTCGCGCGAGTTCGACGCCGCGTTCACCTCGCATCTGGGGCACGTGATCTCCAACGGCACGCGCGCCTTCGTCTTTGGCCTTGTGCCAGGCATTGTCCGCGCCCCATCGAGAGCCGCGCGTGAAACGGCGCATTACTACCGCCACGTCTCGCGGCTCTCCGCGGCCTTTGCGTTTCTCGCCGATATCTCGATGATGGCCATGGGCGGGGCGCTGAAGCGCAAGGAGAAGATCTCCGGCCGCCTCGGCGACATTCTGTCGATGATGTACCTGGTGTCGGCGACGCTGAAGCGCTACGAGGACCAGGGCCGCCTGCGCGAAGACCTGCCGCTCGTGCGCTGGTCGGTGCGCGATGCGCTCTATCGCGCACAGCTCGCCTTCGACCAGATCCTTTCCAACTTCCCGAGCAAGACGCTTGCGACGCTGCTGCGCGTGATTCTTTTCCCGCGCGGCATGCCGTTCAGGCCGCCGCTCGACTCGCGCAACCATGAATGCGCGCGCATCGCGCTCGAGCCCGGATCTGCGCGCGACCGCCTCACCGCCGGCATGTACCTGCCCAAGGGCGAGGCCGACGCCACGGGCATTCTGGAAAGCGCCCTCGTCGCGACGGTCGCGTGCGAGCCGATCGACAAGAAATTGAGGGACGCGATCAGGCAGGGATCTCTCAAGCTGCGGCCTGGCGTCGAGCTCGCCACGGCGGCAAGAGACGCTGGAATCGTCACGGCCGAGGAATACCTGCTCTGGCAGAGGAAGGAAGCGCTGCGCAAGAACGTGATCAGAGTCGACGACTTCCCGCAGGACTTCGGCAGGGCCGAGATCGTCGAGAGGCTTGAAGAGCAGACGGTCAAGGCGAAAGCCGCCTAACCCGGCATGACTCCAAAACCCGTTTATGTCGTGGACGGCGCGCGCACGCCGTTCCTCAAGTCGAAAAACCGCCCCGGTCCGTTCGCGGCGAGCGATCTCGCCACGCAGGCGGGCCGCACGCTGCTCGCGCGCCAGAAGTTCGCGCCCGAGGAGCTCGACGAGGTCATCCTCGGCTGCGCCGCGCCGTCGCTGGACGAGGTCAACATCGGCCGCGTCGCGGCGCTGCGCATGGGCTGCGGCCAGAAGGTCCCGGGCTGGACGGTGATGCGCAACTGCGCCTCGGGCATGCAGGCGCTCGACTCGGGCATCGGCAACATCCTCGCGGGACGCTCCGCGCTTGTCCTTGCCGGCGGGGTCGACGCGCTTTCACGCGCACCGCTGCTCTACGGCGACAAAATGGTTCTGTGGTTCTCGGACATGGCATCTGCGCGCTCCACGGGGCAGAGGCTGGCCCTCGCTGCAAGGCTGCCGGTCAGGTCACTCCTTGCCCCGGTGATCGGCATCATGAAAGGACTCACCGACCCGATGGTGGGCTTGCTGATGGGCCAGACCGCCGAGAACGTCGCGCACCGCTTCGGCATCACGCGGGAGCAGATGGATGCATTTTCCGTGCGTAGTCACCAGCGGGCGGCACGTGCGCAGGAGGAAGGACGGCTTGCGCCAGGCGGCGGCGAGCTCGAGGCGCTCTACGACCCCGACGGCGCGACCTTCGCGCTCGACGACGGCGTGCGGCGCGACTCGTCGATCGAGAACCTGGCGAAGCTCAAGCCGTTCTTCGACCGCCAGTACGGCAACGTGACCCCCGGCAACAGCTCGCAGATCACCGACGGCGCGGCCTGGATGATCCTCGCTAGCGAGGAAGCGGTGCGGCGCCACGGCCTCGAGCCGATCGGCCGCGTCGTCGACTCGCAGTGGGCGGGGCTCGACCCGGCGCAGATGGGCCTTGGGCCGGTGCACGCGGCGACGCCGATCCTGCAGCGCCACGGCCTGGGGTTGAACGACCTCGATTACTGGGAGATCAACGAGGCCTTCGCCGCGCAGGTGCTCGGCTGCCTCGCGGCGTGGAAGGACGACAAGTACTGTCGGGAGGAGCTCGGCCTCGACGGCCCCCTGGGCGAGCTCGACGGGGAGCGGCTGAACGTCGACGGCGGCGCCATCGCCCTCGGCCACCCGGTGGGGGCCTCCGGTGCAAGAATCGTTTTGCATCTGCTGAAAACGCTCCGCCGTGCGGGCGCGAAGCAAGGCATGGCATCAATCTGCATCGGCGGCGGCCTTGGCGGAGCGATGTTGGTCGAAACGCTGTAAGCGGATCGCACATGGATCGCTCGACGCTCATGAACAGGGCCCGGTGCGCTATTGCCGGCACGGGGCGTTGTGGCTACATACTGTTCCTACATTCAGAGGGAACAGCATGAAAACCGTCAACATCCGCGAGCTCAAGAACAACCCCTCGCGACGATGGCGAAAAGCTTGTCGATAGGCTCGTCGCGGAGGCTTTTCTAGCAAGCGGTGGAAGACACGTTAAGCCGCGTGAGATCAAGCATCCTCGGTAACTTGACCACCAACGCAGATCTCTCCACCGGAAACGACCCTTGCCCTGGGGCGCGCGACCTGGAACCCCTTGAGCTTGACGTATGTCACTCACAGGACTAAAGTGACATATATGGAAAAAACTCAGGTTTATTTGCGCAAGGAAGAACTCGACGCCCTGCGCAAGGCTGCGGCCCGGTCGGGGCGAAGCGTCGCCGAGCTTGTGCGCGACGCGATCCGCAAGGTCGTGCTCAAGCCGCAGGCTGCAGGCCCCGTTGCCATCTGGGACGGCGATCCTAAGCGGACATCCGTCGATCACGATAGCGTTCACGACGAGCCCTGATGCGGCAACGCGAAGCGGTTTTCGTAGACAGCGGGGCATGGATCGCGCTTGCGCTATCGCGAGACCCCTTGCATGCGCAAGCGCGAGAACAATGGGACATGCTGCACGGAGCAGCCGCGAAGCTTCACACTTCCGTTCCCGTCGTCATCGAGACATTCACGTTTGTTGAACGTAACGCCAATCGGGACGTGGCGCTGGCATGGAAAGACTCGATCTATAAGCCCGGCACCGTCAAGATTCTTCCTTGTGAGCTTCGCGATCTTGAGCAGTCGTGGGAGTACTTTCGGCGCAACGATCTGCACAAGCTCTCCGCCGTTGATGCAACGAGCTTCACTATCATGAAACGCGCGCACATTCGGCTCGCCTTCACCTTCGATCACCACTTCTCCGTGGTCGGGTTCAGGTTGGTGACGTAGCGTCAATCCTTTTTCAGTTGCTGTCTGAAAAATCGCTTTTGAAACATCGCGAGCGGTGTTCGATCATGCAACGCATCCACGAAAGGCCACAATGATTTCACTAAACGTCAATGGCAAGCCGCTTGCACCCTCTCATCAAACGCTGGAACATGGCCGCCGGACCTGCGAACAAACACAAGCGAGCTAAATGCAACGGCAGAATTTCGGATCTCCTGACGGCAACAGCGAAAACCAAAGACCGTCGCCAGATCTTCCAGGCACCTCGAAAGTGATGCATTGGCACTGGCAGATCGATCGCGACGGCCTCGCCTGGCTGACTTTCGACAAGCAGGGCGAGTCGGCGAACACCCTCTCGCGCCAAGCGCTGGAGCAATTGAGCGCCGCGCTGGAGGAGATTCGCGGCGAGCATCCGAAAGGCCTCGTCATCGGCTCGGCCAAGGACGGCTTCATCGCCGGCGCCGACGTCGAGGAGTTCACGCGCTTCAGATCGCCCGAGGAAGCGATGTCCTTCGTGCGCCTGGGCTGGGACGTGTTCCAGGCGCTGCGCGAGCTGCCCTTCCCCAGCACCGCGATGGTGAACGGCTTTTGCATGGGCGGCGGCGTCGAGCTCGCGCTCGCCTGCCGCTACCGCGTGGCGCTCGACGATCCGAAGACGCGCTTCGCCCTGCCCGAGGTGATGCTCGGCATCATGCCGGCCTGGCACGGCGTGCAGTGGCTGCCGAAGCGGGTCGGGCCGGCAGCGGCGTTCGACATGCTGCTCACGGGAAAGTCCGTCGACGCGCGCCGCGCAAAGGCGATCGGCCTCGTCGACCAGGCGGTGCCTCTGCGCATCCTCGAGAACACCGCGCGCAGGCTCACCCTTGAATCACCAAAGGGAAAAGGCCTCTCTTTCTGGAAAGCGATGATGCTTTGGGGTCCGCTCAGAAGCTTTGTGGTTTCGCGGGCCCGCAGGCAAGTCGCGAAAAAAGCGAAGCGCGAGCACTATCCGGCGCCCTACGCGATTCTCGAGCTGTGGAAGAGGTACGACGGCGACCCATTACGCGCCTGCGGCGATCCTTTGGCCTCGGTCGAGGCGCTCTTCGCGCACCCGAGCACGGCGAACCTGATCCGCATCTTCTTCCTGCAGGAGCGGCTGAAGTCGCTCGGCAAGGCGGCGGACTTCGCGCCGCGCCATGTGCACGTCGTGGGCGCCGGCGTGATGGGCGGCGACATCGCCGCGCTCTGCGCGATGCGCGGGCTCACGGTCACGCTGCAGGACACCGCGCCCGAGCGCATCGCGCCGGCCGTGAAGCGCGCCGCTCAGCTCTTTCGACGCCGGCTGCGCGACCCGCGCCGCGTGCGCGACGCGCTCGACCGGCTGATTCCCGATGTCGGCGGCACGGGCGCGGCACGCGCCGACGTGATCATCGAGGCGATCTTCGAGAACCTGGAAGCGAAGCGCTCGCTCTTCGCGAGACTCGAGGCGGCAGCGAAGCCCGACGCGATCCTCGCGACCAACACCTCGAGCCTCAAGCTCGCCGACATCGCCACCGCGTTGCGCGATCCTTCCCGGCTGGTGGGAATCCATTTTTTCAACCCGGTTCCGCAATTGCAGCTGGTGGAAGTCGTTTCCGGTGATCGAACAAAGGCGGAATTCGCCCGCAAGGCGGCGGCCTTCGTTCGTCACATCGACAAGCTGCCGCTGCCGGTGAAGGACGCGCCGGGATTTCTCGTCAACCGCGTGCTTGGCCCCTACCTGTACAACGCGTTCCGCATGCTCGATCAGGGCGTCAAGCCCGAGACGCTCGACCGCGCGATGGAAGACTTCGGCATGCCGATGGGTCCCGCCGAGCTCGCCGACACCGTCGGCCTGGACATCTGCCTCGCCGCCGGAAAGGCGCTGGCGAAGAAATTCTCAAAGGATGAAGCCGACGTACCGCAGGTGCTCTCGAACAAGGTCAAGCTGGGGCTACTGGGAAGAAAAACCGGCCAGGGAATCTATCGCTACGACAAAGGCAGGCCGGTGAAAGGCCAGCCCGACGCGTACGAGGCGGCTCTCGTCGAGGCGCTGATCGGGCCCTATCTGAACGAGGCCGCGGCCGCCGTGGCCGAGGGCATCGTCGCCGACGCCGACCTCGCCGACGCCGGGCTTATCTTCGGCACCGGCTTCGCTCCCTTCCGGGGCGGGCCGCTGCATTACCTGGAATCGCGAAAGCGCTAGATGGACCGGCTCCCCGCGAACAAGCTTCCGGCGCTGCGCGTCATGTCGATGCCCGCCGACGCCAACCAGAACGGCGACATCTTCGGCGGCTGGATCATGTCGCACGTCGATATCGCCGGCGGCATTCTCGCCGGCCGCACGGCGCGCGGCCGCGTGGCGACCGTCGCCGTGAAGGAGTTCATCTTCAAGCAGCCGGTGCAGATCGGCGACGTGCTTTCCTTCTATACCGACCTGGTGAGGATCGGGATCACCTCGATCACCGTCACCGTCGAGGTCTACGCCGAGCGCCGGCCCGCGGACCCGACGGTCGTCAAGGTCACCGAGGCGACGCTCACCTACGTGGCGATCGATCGCGACGGGCGGCCGCGCCCGGTACCGCACGGCTAGATTGCTGCTCGAGGCGCCCACTCTCGCCGCAGTCGGCGCGCTCGGCCTCGGCGCCGCGGTGATCGGCGGCCTGGGCGGCTTCGGCACGGGAGTGATCCTCGCCGCCGCGCTCGCACCGCTGATCGGCGTCAAAGCGCTGGTCCCGGTTCTCGCCGTCGCCGGCGTCATCATCAACGCCGGGCGCTTCTGGTTTTACCGCGCGCACGTCGATCGCGCGGCGCTGGCAGTGATGCTCGGGGCGGCGCTGCCCCTCCTTGTGCTCGGTGCCTGGCTCTACAGCGTGCTCGACGCGCGCGTGATCGGCGCCATTCTCGGCCTGGCCGTGATGGGATCGGTTCCGCTGCGCCGGCTGCTGCGCAGGCGCGCGGTGGTGCTCAGTACGCCTGAGCTCGCCGCGGGCGCCGCGGCGTTCGGCTTTTCCTCGGGGATCGCGACCGGCACCGGGGTGATTCAGGTCTCGCTGCTGCTCAGCGCCGGCCTGAGCGGACCCGCGGTGCTTGCGACCGACGCGCTCTCCACCATCGTCCTCGACCTGTGCAAGGCGGCGCTGTTCCAGCGCTTCGACCTGCTCGACGCCGAGGCGGCGGCCACCGGCGCCGTGATCGGGTTCGCGACGATTCCGGGCAGCGCGCTCGCGGCGTGGCTTGCCACGCGGATCGGCGCGAAGCTGCACATCCTTTTCATGGAGACGCTGATCCTGCTAGGCGGTGCTTCCATGCTCTGGAATGCCTGGCGCTGAGCCCTGCGAAATCCAGGCCCTGGACGGCTATCGCCTCGGCGCGACCCTGTTTCGTCCCGCAGCGGGCAACGGGCGGGCGCTGCAGATCAACGCCGCGGCGGGCGTGAAGCAGGAGTACTACGGCAAATTCGCCGCCTATCTCGCCGAGCGCGGCTTTAGCGTGCTCACGTTCGACTACCGCGGCATCGGGCGATCGGGTTCCTTCCGACTGAAAAATGCGAGGATGCGCGATTGGGCCGAGCTCGACGCGGCTGCGGCGCTGGGTTTTCTTGCGCAGACGAAAAAGAGGCTGATGGCGATCGGCCACAGCTTCGGCGGCCAGTCATTCGCCCTCATTCCCGGAGCCGAGCGACTCGCGGCAGGGCTCGCGGTCGGCTCGCAAAGCGGCTACTGGCGTCATTGGCGCGGCGCCAAGCGCGCGGGAATGTGGCTGCTCACACACGCGCTGCTGCCCGGCGTTTCGCGCCTGTTCGGCTACTTTCCCGCTGCGGCGTTCGGCCAGGGCGAGAACCTCCCGGCAGGGGTCGCCATCGAGTGGGCGAGCTGGTGCCGCAATCCCGACTACCTCGTCGGCGCCCTTGGCGCAAAAGAGCGGTACGCGCGCTTCAGCGCGCCGCTTCGCCTGTACTGGATGGCCGACGACCCGTATGCCCCGCTTGCCGCGGCGCAGGCGTTGCTGCGGCTCTATCCCCGCGCGCCCTCGGAGCTGAAGCGCGTCGCGCCGCGCGAGCTCGGCGCCGAGCGGATCGGCCACTTCGGCTTTTTCCGCGAGCAGTTCCGCGATACCTTGTGGCGCGATGCCGCCGACTGGCTGGAGAGGCACTGAATGAAAACGCTCGAGGGCAGGGTCGCCGCCGTCACCGGGGCGGCGAGCGGGATCGGACGCGCCATGGCGCTCGCCTTTGCCGGCGAAGGCATGCCTGTCGCACTCGCGGACGTGGATGAGCCGGGTTTGAAAAGCACCTTGGACGACGTTCAGAGCCGCGGCGTGCGCGCGTTCGCGATGCGCGTCGACGTGTCGAAGGCGGCTGAGGTCGATGGTTTTGCCCGCCGAGCGATCGAAGAGCTCGGTGCCATTCACGTGGTTTGCAACAACGCCGGCGTGTCGACGCTCGGCGCGGTGTGGGAGAACACGCTCGCCGACTGGCAGTGGATCCTGGGGGTCAATCTCTGGGGCGTGATCCACGGCGTGCGCGCCTTCGTGCCGCGGCTCCTCGCGCAAGGCGAGGGCCACGTCGTCAACACCGCCTCGGTCGCGGGGCTGATCTCGCCGCCCGGGATGGGCGCCTATTGCGTGACCAAGCACGCCGTGGTCGCGCTGTCGGAGTCGCTGCATCAGGACCTGCGCTCGCGCGGCTCGCCGGTCGGCGTTTCGGTGCTTTGCCCGGCTTACGTCCCTACGGGGATCGCAGACTCCGAGAGAAATCGACCCAGCGAGCTTTTGAATCCCGGCAGGCCGCCTTCGAAAGAGCAGGCCCTGCTCAGAAAAGCAGTGGCGTCAGGGAAGCTCTCGGCCGGCGATATCGCGCGGGCCGTCGTGGCGGCGGTGAAGGAGGAGCGCTTCTACGTGCTCACCCACCCGCGCATCAAGGGTGCGATCCGCGCACGCATGCAAGACCTCCTCGAGGAGCGCGCGCCGCGCGACCCGCTCGCGCTCTAGGCGAGCCCTGGAAACAGCCCTTTCAGGCCCTCGGCCATGGTCTGGATGGCGATCGCCGCCAGCAGCAGACCGAGCAGCCGCGTCGCGATGTTGAGCCCGGTCGTTCCCATCTTCGGCCCGACCGCCTCGGCGATGCGCAGCACCCACCAGAGCACGCCGCACACGAGCGCGACGCACACGATGAGCGCCGCGACATGCGCCAGGCCGTCTTTCTGTGCGTTGATGATCGTGGTGCTGATCGCTCCCGGCCCGGCGAGGAGCGGCACTGCCAGCGGCACCACGCCGGAGAGCTCCCCCGAGGCGAGTTCCCTCGCTTCCGCCTGCGTCTGGCGCATCTCTCCCACCCTCGCGTTCAGCATCGCGAGCGCCATCAGGAGGAGCACCAGGCCGCCGCCGACCTGGAACGCCGGCACGCTCGCGCCGATCACGCGCAGCACGCCCTCGCCGAAGAGCGCCGAGCCGGCGAGCACCGCGAACACGGTGAGCGTGACGATGTCGGCGAGGCGCCGCCGGCCGGCCGGATTGGCGGCTGAAGTGACGCTGAGGAAAATCGGCACCGCCAGGAACGGGTCGAGAACCGCCGTGAGCGTCACGATGTAGCGCAGGTACTCCTGAAGATCGGTCACTTCGCGGCGCGAGCCGTGGCAGCCTTGCGGTCTTCGTTGACCTTGTTGAACGCAGGCCGCTCGCCGAGCATCTTCAGATAGGGCTTGAGCTGCGCGATCTCCTCCAGGAAATCCCGTCCGTAGGCATGTTTGGTGGCGAGCGACACGAGCGGCAGGCTGACGAAGGCGGTGCAGTCGGCCAGCGTGAGCTGCGCGCCGGCAATGTACGGGTGGAACTTGGCCCGCGCGCGCAGCGCCCGGATGCCCTTGGCGAGGTCCTTCTCGACCGATCGCTTCACCTCCTCGGCCACCGGCTTGCCGAAGAACACCTGGCCGTAGAGCCTGCGTGCCACGAGCTCGACATGCAGCTCGATCAGCACGATCAGTTCTCGAACCTTGGCACGTGCTAGCGGATCGGCTGGATACAGCGGCCTGTGCGGATAGGTCTCTTCGAGGTACTCGCAGATCACCTGCGACTCCGCGAGCGTGGTGCCGTCGAGCTCGAGAAACGGCACCTTGCCCATCGGCGTGCGCGCCAGGAACTCCTCCTTCTGGGAGGGCGTGCAGGTCGGGTCTTCCTCGAACGGCACCCCCTTCTCGAGCAGAGCGATGCGCACCTTGTTGTGGTAGTTGCTAAGATGAAAACCGCAGAGCTTCGGCATCGCAGCCTCCGTAAAGACGCTACTTTAGGATCACTTCCTCGGGCGGGAAGTGCGGCGTGTTGACCGCCGCGGCGACCTCCGGGTGCGTCACCTTGCCGCGCGCGACGTTGAGGCCGTTGCGCAGATGCGGATCATCGGCGAGCGCCTGTTTCCAGCCCTTGTCGGCAAGCGCGATCACGAAGGGCAGCGTGGCGTTGTTGAGCGCATAGGTCGAAGTGCGCGGCACCGCGCCGGGCATGTTGGTCACGCAGTAATGCACCACGTCGTCCACCACGTAGGTGGGATCGGCGTGCGTGGTCGGCCGCGAGGTCTCGAAGCAGCCGCCCTGGT
>Ga0209577_10000828_pt1 | contig 30988 bp, 25 predicted proteins | sample GraSoiAngelo_109_FD_185874 | JGI IMG/M metagenome (GOLD analysis project Ga0209577, IMG submission 185874) | Grasslands soil microbial communities from the Angelo Coastal Reserve, California, USA - 14_0903_12_20cm (SPAdes) (version 2) | ecosystem: Environmental > Terrestrial > Soil > Grasslands...
CAACGCGCATGTCATTTGACATTGTTTTGGTATAATCGGCGCATGCATTGGTCTGGCCGAGCACGGTTGTTGGTGCTGACGCTGATTTGTCTTTTTTGGACCGGTCTGATCTTTCTTGGGTATTTTTTCCCAAGTGCCCCCTTTATTTCGGCGCCGTGGCGTGCTGAGCAGAGCTTTGAAGATCTGCTTCGGCGCGAGGGCCGCAAAACGATGCCACCGCGAGATTTCGTTTTCCTCGGAATTGACCAAAGCACCTTAGAGTTACCGCCGTTTACCCCGGAAGAATTGACGGGTAACCGGGCGCTTCAACTCATGACCGAGCGGCCATTCCCGTGGTCGCGCGAAGTCTGGGCGCTTTTGCTCGACAAGCTCTTTGCGGCGGGCGCACGCCTTGTGATGATTGATTTGCTTTTCAATCCGCCTAACGACGGAGACCCGGCATTTCACGCCGCGCTCGATCGTTACCGGGACAAAGTAGTCGTCAGCGCGAATTTCGACTTCGGAGAAAACCGCGTGCAGATGATTACGCCAAATAACGTACTGATTCCGCCGCCGCAATCGCGGGATGATCGGGTTGGTTATGTGAATTTCTGGCCCGATGCAATCGACGGAAAAACTCGAGCTGTGACGTATACGGTGACTGATCGGCAACTCGCCGGGTCACCGCCGGGACAAGGTGAAGAAATTTACGAGTCCCTGTCCGCCCGCGTTCTCGAGAAGACCGGTCACGCGAATGACGTGCCGCATGATTTTCACGGTCACATGATTCGGTTCACCGCACCGGATGCATTCGAGCCGCGCCCGCTCTACGAAGTCTTTGATCCAAAACTTTGGCATGCGAATTACGGCGATGGCGCGTTTTTCAAGGACAAGATCGTAATGGTCGCGCCCTCCGCGCAGGTGTTGCACGACATCGTTGATACCCCGATGAGCCCTAACACGCTGGGCCCGACAATGCATTTCCAGGCGATGGCTGCCGCACTCGGCCACGAGTTTTTGCGACCTACGCCGCCGACAATCGGCTTGCTGCTCGTTTGCGCAGCTGGGCTTGTCGCGTGGTTGCTCGTGGCGTTCGTGCGTTTACCGGTCCTTTGTCTGGGCGGGCTTGCGGGAATTACGGTCGGTTACCTTGTAACGGCGCGATTGGTGTACGACAATGCAGGGCTGCTGCTGCTCACCGTCCCGGTGCTGTCTGCGCTCGTCCTCAGCGAATCATTTTCGCTCGGATTCGAGTACTTCCTCGAGCGGCTCGAGAAATTGCGCACGCGGCGGACACTAGAACGCTACGTCTCGAAAAATCTGGTAAAGGAAGTTCTCGAAAACCCGGACAGCTACTACAGCTCGCTTCGTGGTGTCCGCGTGCCGGTGACAATCCTGTTCGCAGATTTGATTGGTTTCACAACGCTGTCGGAGAAAGCTGATCCCGAAGTGTTGGTCACGCAGCTCAATGAGTATCTCTCACGCATGACTTCCGTCATTTTCAGCAATGGCGGAACGCTCGACAAATTCATCGGCGACGCGATCATGGCGGTGTGGGGCAACGTGCGCAGTCTCGGCACGGCGCAGGATGCGAAGAGCTGCGTGCACGCGGCCTTGGGGATGCGCCGCGAGCTGAGCCAGCTTAACAAAGGCTGGCGAGAGCAAGGCCGGATGGGATTGGGCATGGGCGTCGGCGTCAATCACGGTGAGGTGATCGTCGGCAACATCGGCTCGCATGAGCGAATGGACCCTACGGTCATTGGCGATGCAGTGAACCTTGCTTCGCGACTGGAAGGCCTGACGCGAACGTACGGCGTCGATATTCTGGTCGGCGCGTCGACTGCTGAGTTGATTCGTGACGAAGTTCATCTGCGTTCGGTTGCGCGTGTGCAGGTGAAAGGCAAAACGAAACCGGTGGACGTTTTCACCCTTGTCTGTGCCCGAGGCGAAGAGACTGATCCGGAATCTTTGAAATGGCTGGAGACGTACGAAGAGGCCCTGGAGAAATTTCGCACACGCGATTTCACGAACGCGAAAATTCTCTTTTCGCGTTTCCTGGAATTTTATCCTGACGATCTACTGGCCAAGATGTATCTCGATCACGCACTCGAATACGAACAACACCCGCCCGACGAAGCCTGGAACGCCGTCGAAGTCTTCAAGAAAAAGTGATTTTCATTTTATCGGCGGAATCCGCGCAATCCATAGTTTTCTTTTCTGTGCGCTCAGCGTAAAGAATGCGCGTGAAAGACGCGCCCAAGAAATTTCATTTTCTCGGAATCTGCGGAACCGCGATGGGCGCGGTGGCTGTCGCGCTGAAGGAGCGCGGCTTCAAAGTCACGGGGTCGGATGAAAATGTTTACCCACCGATGTCGAGGTTTCTTGAGGGAAAAGGAATCGCAATCATGGAAGGGTACCGCGCGGAGAACATCCCAGCCGATGCGGACGTCGTGGTGATTGGCAACGCGATGACGCGTGGCAACCCAGAAGTAGAAGCCGTGCTGAACCGCAAGCTGCTTTACTTATCCTTGCCAGAGGTGCTGAAGAATCATTTCTTGCGCGGACGTCACAATCTCGTCGTCACCGGTACGCACGGAAAGACGACGACGACGGCGTTGCTCGCGTGGATCATGGACAAGGCCGGACGCAAGCCCGGTTACTTGATCGGTGGCATTCCGAAAAATTTCGGCGAAGGCGCGCGCTTGAACGATTCGAAATATTTTGTCATCGAAGGCGACGAGTACGACACCGCGTTTTTCGACAAGCGGTCCAAATTCGTTCATTACTTGCCGGAATTAGTGATCGTGAACAACATCGAGTTCGATCACGCCGACATCTTCAGCAATCTCGAGGAGATCAAGCTCAGCTTTCGGCGTTTGCTCAACATCGTTCCTCAAAATGGCATGGTCGTGGTCAATGGCGACGATCCCAACGCCGTCGAAGTCGCCAAAGATTGCCTTGCGCAGATGGTTGAGGTCGGATTTTCGAAAAACTGCGCGCAACGGATCAGGGACGTGGCGTATTCATCCGGCGGTTCACGGTTCAAACTCGGGGACGACGTTTTCGAAATTCCGCTTGTTGGCGAATTCAACGTTCATAACGCCGCAATGGCAGCGACGGCCGCGCGGTTTTATGATGTGCCCACAACGAAGATCGCCAGTGCATTCAAGAGCTTCTCCGGCATCGCGCGCCGGCAGGAGCTTCGCGGCGAAGCTCGCGGCATCAAGGTGATTGACGATTTCGGTCACCATCCCACCGCCATCGCGAGCACATTGCAGGCCCTGCGTCATCGCTTCCGCGGAAAGCGACTGTGGGCCGTGTTCGAGCCCCGCTCGAATACGACCCGGCGCGCGGTGTTTCAACAGCAGCTCCCGGAAGCGCTCAAGATCGCTGATGGCGTCTTCATCTCACAGGTAGCGCGATTGGCACAGATCCCGAAGGACCAGCGTCTAAACCCCGAGCGCGTCGTGGCGGCGATCGCGAAGGCTGGCCGGCCTGCGTTTTACGAGCAAAACGCCGAGGCGATTGTGGATCGAATTGTTCCCATGCTGCGGTCCAAAGATGTGGTGGTAGTGTTTAGCAACGGCGGGTTCGACAATATCCACGAAAAGCTGCTAACCCGGTTGCGCGAACAGTTATGATATCCGCTCTGTGACGCCGAAATCCTGATGGATCGAAACCAAAGCGCGAAGTCGATCTGTCGTTCAACTATTCGAGATCGACGCCCATCAAGCAGTCGCCCTTAGCCTCAGCCTCGTGGCCATTCCAATTTTCTAGCCAATCTATCCACAACTCGATCAGCAATTTCGTGTTCCTTGGTTTCGATTGCGACTAACACACACTCTTTGACCAGCGGGTAAGTCGTGCCGACGTAGCCGATGGCAGCCGCTCCTGCCCCACATGAAGCGCCGAGGAGCAGCATGAACAGCAGCAACAGATAAACAAAACATCCGCCCACGACAGGTGCTAGAAACAGCGTAGCAAGAAACGGGTGGTCGGCTTTTCGATCAAAGGTTAGGGAAATTCCGCAGAACAGGACAATCGCAGCTGTGAAGACGCTGGCCGGACCCTCCTTGAATATCGTTCCGAGGGTTTGAAACGCCGAGCCGATAGCGATGGCAATTGTCGCCCCAGACTGGCGCTGCCCTGTTGAGAGGATGAGGATAAGTCGTCAAGAATGTTGCGATAAAAAACCGCACACAAGTGAAAAGGCGCGACGTTCTCTACACCATGTTTAAGAAATTATCGGCAGCGTGTAACACTTGCTTGAAGCTCTCCGAGAAGTGCTCGAGAACTTTGGAGAACAGGAGCAGCAAGAGAAGAATCGCGATATATCGCATCCATTTTGGTATCTTGAATCGGGGACGAGTTGTCTCGGATGATCCTGCGAAAGGATGACGAGAGTCACCCGTGGGAGGGCGTAAGTCTGAGGCCGATGCAATACACGCATTGCTTCTAACACGCGTGATTTTCTCTCGTCCATACAAAACGCACGAGAATGGGCGGTCATAGCGCCACCGGGACAGCTAGTCCTTCGCCGCGCTCGTATGATCGTGAACAATACGCCAGCCTTCCGGCATTCGTCTGAAAATCAGTGTGAAGCGTCCATGCGGCTCGTCATTTGCCCGCGCTAGACGCCAACGACCGAGTACGACAGCCGCATCAGGCGATAACGGCTTGATTTCAACATCGGAGAAAGCAAGTGCCCCCATCTTCGTCCGATCAGAATATTTTTGCCGGTATCGTTCGCGGACTGTTTCCCAACCACGCCTGACTTCATCGTCTGCCACAAAAACAGTCGATGGCGAGCGTGCGTAGCCGTTCATGAACCCGTCGACGTCGCCGCGGTTCCAAGCGTCCTGTTGCGCGCGAAGGACTGATTGTATCTCGGCAACCGGACTTGTGGACTGTTGCGGTCCGGCGCAGATGGCGGTCGCTGCCAGAATACAACACGTGATTGGAAGCGTGACTCTCGTTTGCAATGATAGCGATCTCCTATAAACTACCAGTCCCTGCGGCCCGAAGCTAGAGCATTGAGGGAAGTTGCCACTTGAGGGAAATACGTTGACGGGTTTCATAAATCTACTAGGGTCGCCCATCCAGCAACAACGGACTGTGCACCGGCTTTTCTGTATCGTGACGCTCGTGCTTGCCAGCGCGACCATGGTTTCCGCTCAGGGCGGATCGCAACGCCCCACGGTGCCGGCCGTTAAAGCAGTCAATCCGCAAGCCCCCGAGGATCCGCCTGCTGCTCCGCCGAATGCGCCGGCCACAGTCCGGCTCCAATTCCCCAACAGCGATGTGGTCGATGTGTTGCATCTCTATGAGCAGCTTACCGGCAAGAAATTAGTCATGGATAATTTCGTACAAGGGAAGGTGAACATTTTTATCGCCAAGGACGTGTCGCGCGAAGAGGCAATCAAGATCATTGAGATGAGCATGGCGCTCAATGGCATTTCGCTTGTCCCGGCTGGGCGGGATATCGTCGATGTGGTCGGCGCCGGGCAGAACCCGCGCAAGGCGCCTGTTCCCATCATCTCAGATCTTGCGGACATCCCGCCGGGCAACCCAATGATTAGCTTTCTTTTCCGGCTGCAGTATGCCGACCCGCAGGAACTTCAGCAGGTTCTAATGGCGTATTTCCAGGGAAGCTCTGGCACCATCAATATTTTGGCTCTGCCAAAATCGTCCAGTCTCCTGGTAACGCAAAACGCCGACATTATCAGACAACTGGCTGGTGTAATCGAACAAGTGGACGTGGCGCCGGCAGAAGTAGTGAGCGAGTTCATCAAGCTGGAGCGCGCGGATGCCAGCAAGGTGGTCGATATGCTCAAGGAGATTTTCGAAAAAGAATCGGAAACGCCGGGCCAACCGGGTGTTCGTGGAGTAAAGATGCCCGGAGGTGTGCCGCAGCCAATGCAGGCTGAGGGAGGAGGCGGTATTCTTTCCGAAGAAGCAGTCATCGTTGGGAAAATTAAGATTACTCCTGACGTCCGCACGAACCGCATTCACATCGTGACGCGGCCGATTAACATGCCGTTCATTCGACAGTTGATCCACGAGTTTGATGCCAACGTTGAATTTGCGAAGCCCGTTACCCGCTATTTGCAGTACGTTTCTGCCGGTGACGTTCTGCCTGTGTTGGTTCAGGCGCTAACCGAGCCGGGCGCCGAGGGTGCTGGCGGCGCTCCCGGTGGCGGGCTCGGGCTCCCTGGCGCCAGTCCGCAACCGCAACAGCAACAACAGCAACGAGGAGGCGCAGGAACAAATTCCTACTTGAATCAGAACAACACCACTGGCTTGGGCGGCAGCTCGAGCGGCAGCACATTGAATATTTCGGAGGAACTCTCCACGCAACCGGTAAACACTACGCCGCAGGCCGTCGCCGTCGGAAATTCCAAGCTCATCGCAGATCAGCGCGCCAACTCCATCATCGTCCTCGGAAACCGCGAGGTTGTGGTGAAAGTGGAAAAGGTTCTCGACCAGATGGACGTCCAGGCGCCGCAAGTGGCGCTGAGCACGGTCATCGGTCAGTTGACACTCACCAACAACGAGGAATTCGGCGCTGATTACTTCGCAAAGTACGGTAAGCGGTTCGTGGGAACCTCAAATAACCTCTCGGGGTTGCCGAATGCTCCGGGAATTCCTCTTCCCAATACCTCGGCATCGCCTGCCGTCACCGGCAACATTCTCGATCCCTCCAATCTAATCAATTTCAGTCAAATTATTCAGAACGTAGGTGGGGGTACAAACCTTTATATCGCAGCTGGCAATGCGTTCGCCACGATTGTACATCTGCTTGAGTCCACCAGCCGGTTCAAAGTTCTCTCGCGTCCGACGGTTTTCACAAGCAACAACAAAAAAGCGATTATCGCTTCCGGCCAAGAGGTTCCGGTCCCGGTAAATACCCTTACAAATACAGGGGTTGTAGGTACCACAGCTGCTGTTTCGGCGAGCATCGAGTACAAGCAGGTCGTGCTTCAGCTCGAGGTCGTGCCCCTCATTAACTCCGAAAAGGAAGTGTCGCTCGATATTTTGCAAAAGATCGACAGTATTGTCCCGAACGGAAACGTAGTCATCAGTGGTAACTCGGTCCCAACAATCGACACGCGTTATATCCGCACTAATGTTTCCGCGAACAATGGATCGACGATTATTCTAGGGGGATTGATTGAAGACCAAAAGCAAAAGAGTTACAGCGGTATTCCTTATCTCTCGCGCATTCCACTAATCGGCGCGGCGTTCCGTGGCACGTCAACAAGTAAGGAGCGCCGAGAGTTAATCATTCTCATGTGTCCGCAGGTGACGCTGACCAAACTGGACCAGTATCGGCTGCGCCAAAAATGGGAGAACACCAATACACATTTTGGCCCAGAACTCGATCAAGCGGAGTGCCCGGACTGCCCGAAAGTGGAAGGTGGCAAACAGTTACCGTTGCCGCCCCCGGATCTTCCTGCGAGCAAAGATATGTAGTAAACCCATCGTGTTATGAAACGAATAGCACTCGCTTTGATCATCGGATTGGGAGCAACAGTCGCGCAGGCCGACGAGTTTGATGTTGTCGATTACGGTATTTTTCGATCGATCGATCCGTTGGCTCAACGCGACGAATGGGGAACCACTCATCAGACGCCTCATGTGAACTCCACCGATTTTGCGCCCAGATATCGGTGGCGGTGGAATTACTATTTTAAGGGCACCGACCAACTTGTTCTCGATCCCGCGTATGTTGGATCGATGCAAACTGCGTTGCTAAGGCTGGGCTATTATTGCGGTCCCGTCGATGGTGTATTTTCACCACAAGTAAGCTTCGCCATAGCGCGGCTCCAAAAGAATTATTCTATGCGCGTGACCGGTACGCTTACCACGCCCGTGCGGCGGGCGCTACACATGCCGTGAGGTTTGTTGAATGAACACGGCTCCCAGTCAATCGCTCATCAATTTGCTGCTGGAAAGCGGTGTGCCTTCCAGCGAAGAGGCTGCACAGCTGGCGACAAATCTCAACGGCGGTTCGTGGGTGAATCAGGTGCTGGATTCCGGCAAGGTGGACGAACAACGGTTCCTCGGCGCAATCGGAAAATTCTTCCGGGTATCGATCGTCTCGATTGACGCGAAAAACATTGATCGGGCCACCTTATCAATCCTGCCGAGCCGTTTCGTGTTTCAACATCACATTTTGCCAATCGAGGTAAAGGAAAATTCGGTCGTGTTGGCGACTTACGATCTTTTCAATTCGATCGGACGACAACTTGCAGGGCAGCTCTTGAAAAAACCAGCTGAGTGGGTGCTGGTGCCGCGCGCGCAGCTGTTGCGCACAATGAAAGCCCTCTATGGCGTCGGCGCGGAAACTTTCGACGAGATTCTGAAGACGAGGGGTTCGATGGATGCGTTGGAGAATGCCGACGCCGCCATTGAGCTGAATGCGGATGATCCCGAAGCGTCCGTAGTGAAATTCGTTAACCAGATCATCCGCGAAGCGATTGCGGAGCGCGCTACTGATATTCACGTCGAGCCGCTGGAAAACGACCTTCGGATCAGGTATCGGATCGATGGAATCTTGCACGAGGTCGCTGTGCCGCCGCAACTGCGCGTCCTGCAATCAGCCATCATCTCGCGCTTGAAGGTGATGTCGCACATGGACATCGCGGAGCGCCGATTGCCTCAGGACGGCCGAATGAATCTGCTCGCGGGCAATGTGGAGATAGACGTACGCGTTTCGACCATTCCAACCGTCTGCGGCGAGTCAATCAGTCTGCGTTTGCTGAGTCGTGGTGAGCAGCAGTTTGGATTTGACCGACTCGACCTGGGCGAAAAGCAGGAAGGAATCATTCGTCATCTACTGACACAGCCAAACGGTATTATCCTGCTTACGGGACCGACTGGTTGTGGGAAGTCAACTTCGCTGTATTGCTTCCTCAGCAGCATCAATTCGGTGCAGCGGCGCATCATCACTATCGAAGAACCGGTTGAATATCGCATTCCCGGTGTGTCGCAAATTGACGTGAAGCCGGAGATTGATCTGACGTTCGCCAAAGGTCTTCGCCACATTCTGCGGCAGGATCCGAACGTGGTGATGGTGGGTGAGATTCGCGACGTCGAAACCGCCGACATCGCGATTCGCGCAGCGATGACCGGTCACCTCGTTTTCAGTACGCTGCACACCAACGATGCTGTGGGCGGCATCACGCGTTTGCTCGACATGGATGTGGAGCCGTTTCTGCTCGCGTCGGTGGTCAAAGCCTTCATCGCTCAACGCCTGGTACGCACGATTTGTCCGGAGTGCGCACAACTAGTTGATTATCCTCGCGAATACCTGACCGAGATTGGTTTCCCCGTGAGAGAACATGGCACTCAGTTTCAGCGCGGCGCGGGTTGTGATCAATGCCGGCAGACTGGCTACCAGGGGCGCGCGGCTATATACGAAATCTGTCTTATCACCGAGCCGTTGCGAAAAATGATCATGCAAAAACGCGACGGCGGCGAGCTTAAGCAGTGCGCAATTGCCGAAGGAATGGAAACTTTGCGGCAGGACGGCTGGCGGCGCGTAGCCCAGGGCAAAACAACGATCGAAGAAGTTGTGCGAGTTACACAGACTGACGAAGTAATGGCTGAAACAACCGAAGAAGCCGAGCCTGTGGTCGCGGCTGAAACGGCTGAAGTACATTAGCCCAACGATTGCTCGTCATCTTACTCGCCGCGCAAGTCACGAATTGCCTTGGCGTAATCTTTGGAATGAAAGATCGATGTCCCGGCGACGAGCACGTTTGCTCCGTTTTCCACTGAGATTCGGGCGGTTTTTGGATTAATGCCGCCATCGACTTCGATGTCGATCTTGTGCCCACCGGATGAGTTCCATGCCACCGCGCGCCTGACTTTTCCCATCTGATCAGCGCGAAACGGTTGTCCGCCGAAACCCGGATGGACCGTCATGACGAGCAGCATATCGAATTTGCCGAGGAACTGTTCGACTAATTCAAATGCTGTTTCCGGATTCAACGTCAGGCCGGCGCGACAACCAGCATCTCGAATGCGCTGCAAGGTTTTTACGACATCGTGTCTCGCCTCTGGTTCGACGTGCACTGTGATTGAGTTCGCGCCGGCCTTCGCAAATCGCGGCACATAATGATCGGCGTGCTCGATCATGAGATGCACATCCAACGGCAGACTTGTTTCCTTTCGCACCAGCCGGACAACATCCGGCCCGAAGGAAATGTTATCGACGAAATGGCCGTCCATGATGTCGCAATGGATCCAATCCGCGCCGGCGACTTCGACGCGGTGGATTTCCTCAGCCAGCCGCGAGAAATCCGCGGCCAGAATGGATGGAGCGACGATCACTTTTCCCATTGAATGGTTGAGTAATGGAGTAATTGAGCGATAGCAAGCGCCGCTGCAATACTCCAGCGTTGCAACATCTCATCGCTGCTAGAGAAATAGGCTTGACGACGGGCTGCGTCTTTCCATGTTACGGCGTTTCAGCCGGCCGAATCGCGCCGCGTGAACGCGTTTCTTTCGAGCTGACCTGCTGCTAATAATATTCATGTTCAACCGCGTTTTCGGCTGGCTATCCAGCGACATTGGGATTGATCTCGGTACAGCTAACACGCTCGTTTACGTAAAAGATCAGGGGATCGTTTTACGTGAACCATCGGTTGTGGCGGTGCAGGCCGGCACCAATCGCGTCCTCGCAGTTGGTGACGAGGCCAAACGCATGCTCGGCCGCACTCCGGCCAACATTGTTGCGGTGCGTCCGTTGAAGGACGGGGTGATTGCCGATTTCGAGGTTACCGAGGCGATGTTGCGCCACTTCATTAGCAAGGTGCACAACCGCCGGGTACGGGTGCGACCGCGGGTAGTTATCGCAGTGCCATCCGGCATTACAGAGGTGGAAAAGCGAGCGGTGCGCGAATCGGCGACTCATGCCGGCGCTCGCGAGGTTTATCTGATCGAGGAACCAATGGCGGCGGCGATCGGCGTAGGGCTGCCAGTGCAGGATCCTGCAGGTAACATGATCATTGATATTGGCGGAGGAACGACGGAAGTCGCGATCATTTCGCTTTCAGGAATCGTGTTTAGTCGCAGCGTGCGCGTAGCGGGCGATGAACTGGACGAGGCAATCGTGCAGTACATGAAGCGCGCCTATAACTTGATGGTCGGCGAACGCACCGCCGAAGAAATCAAAATCAAAATCGGCTCGGCTTATCCGAGCGAAAAAGAAACGAGTGTTGAAGTTAAAGGGCGCGATCTCGTGGCAGGCCTGCCGAAAACGCTGATGATCACTTCTCAAGAGGTTCGGGAAGCTTTGCTCGAACCGATTTCGACGATTGTCGATTCGGTGCGCATTACCTTGGAACGCTGCCCACCGGAGCTATCAGCGGACTTGGTGGATCGTGGGCTTGTGCTGGCCGGCGGTGGCGCCCTGCTGCGCGGCTTTGACAAGCTTTTGAGTGAGGAAACCGGGTTGCCTGTTCATGTAGCGGAAGACCCGCTCAGCGCAGTGGCGGAAGGAACAGGCAAATGCCTCAATGAACTTAAATTTTTGCGCCAGGTGGCTTCAGCTGATCGCCAGTGGCGCTAAACAACCAACGGCATTTTCTCGAGCGCCGGTGGGAGGGTTTGCGAAACGCTCGGCTTTGAAATGAGCCGTACAAATGTCATCGCCCTGCTGATTTTCGGCGCGATTCTCGGGTATTTCCTCAGCTTCGGGCCGGAGACCACTCAAAAGTTCAAGGCTGGTGTTTATCGGCTGCTGGCGCCATTCTTGACCGGTGGCTCGGGAATCAAAAAGCAGATTACCTCGGTGCGGTCGGGGTTAAAGTCGCTTGACCAATTAGAGCACGAGACCGCTACCTTACAGGTAGAGAATCGAGAGCTGCGCGCCACTAACCAAGCCTTGCGCGATGTTGAACATGAAGTGAACCGGCTGCGCCACGCCCTCAACTATCGCGAGCGTTCCGTGTTCAAGTTAGTCCCTACGGAAGTGATCGCGCGCGACTCTTCGAGTTGGTGGCGAACCCTTACCATTAATCGCGGGAAGAGAGACGCAATTGAAACCGACATGCCGGTGGTAACCGATGTAGGCCTGGTGGGAAAGACCACTACCGTAAGCGAGACAATCTCAGTCGTTTTGTTGATTTCCGATGAAAGTTGCCGGGTCGCAGCATCAGTGGAAGGAAGTCGCGAACAGGGCATCGTTTCCGGCGAGCGCGTAACCAGTGGACTCACGCCGGTATTGGACCTGAATTTCTTGTCAAAACAGGCTGACCTCAAGCCGGGGCAGAAAGTTTATACTTCAGGCGTAGGCGGTGTTTTCCCCTCGGGTTTACTCATCGGAGTGGTAAAAAGTTTTCGCGTTCGCGCCTTGGATGGACAGGCGCAACTCACACCTGCCGTGGACCTTTCCCATCTGGAGGACCTGTTCGTGGTGACGGGGCGCAGATGATTTTTTTTGCTTGTCTCTTGTTGCTGGTCCTGGTGGCACAGATCACCGAACTGTTGATCCCCGCACTGCCGTGGCTCTATAATGCGCATGTTTACATTGTGCCGGTAATTGTTTTCTATGGTGCAATGGCTTTGCCCTTTCCCCTTATGCTCGCGCTGGCCTTGTTCGCGGGCGTCCTGCTGGATGCGCTTACTGTTCAGGTGATTGGCGGCAAGGTTGAAATCTCAGCCGGATCATCGATACTTCTCTACGGTGTGCTGGCAGGAATAATGCATGGCCTGCGACCGCTCTTTGCCCGCGGCCACTGGGAGGTGCATTGCATCCTGAGCGGCGTTTTTACTTCGTTAATAGTTCTCGCGCAATATCTCATGATCACGTTTCGCCGCGGTTCGCTAGTGTTTACTCCTGAAATCTGGTGGCAGATTGCCGGGCCAGGTCTGATCGCAATGGCCATCGCGCCGGTTTTCTTTTGGGGTTTGCAATGGCTCAGTCGGATGACGGCCTATTCATACAGTCCGGAAAGAGGGCAGCTAGAATGAGAAAGCACCGCCTCAGTTACCGTTTGCGCATTCAATTCCTCGGGCTGTTCATGCTCTTGGGCGTCGGCTCACTCGGTCTTCGACTTTGGTGGATACAGGTGGCGCACGGCGCGGAATGGACGGTGCAGATTCGCGGCAGCTCTCAAGCCACTGTCCGCATTCCATCGGTGCGCGGCGAAATCAAAGACCGCAATGGCCTTACGCTTGTCCAAAACCGCGCTAGTTATGAGGTCGATTTTTACCTGCCGGAAATGGTCAAAGGCTATCGCGAACGCTTTGGTCAGCCGCCAGTGACCGAGTATCGAGCAACCATTAATGGAATGCCGAAAGACCTGAAGGAACCGGACATCATCAGGATTGTCAATAACGGCATCGTCCCACGGCTCAACGATCTCGATCTTGCACGCGATTACAACGCAGGCCGGTTACAGAAACACTATCGCAACGATACCGAAGTCCCATACTCCTACGTTAAAGACATCGACTTTCCTACTTTGGCGAAATTTTCGGAACATGATGTCGGTTTGCCGGGGGTAGAACTCACCATCAAACCCGTGCGTTCTTACATTTATGGCGGGCTTGCCGCGCATCTTCTGGGTTACGTCGGCATGCCAAACGACATCGATAAAGAGGACGCAGCGAAATTTACGTTTTACCAGGGAGACGTAGAAGGAAAATCGAACGTGGAAAGAACCATGGACGAGTACCTGCGCGGGAAACCTGGAGTGCGTTATTTACGGCGCAACGCGAAGGGCACCATTGATGGAATCTTGCGGGAAGATCCCCCGGAGCAAGGCGCCAACGTTTTCCTCACGCTCGATGCGCGCATCCAAGCGATTACGGAGGAAGCGCTGCGCGCCGTAAGCCGGGCGGGTGCAGTAGTTGTCGATCCGAACAATGGCAACATCCTGGCGATGGCTTCTGTTCCCTCATTCGATCCAAATACTTTCATCCCAAGCATCAAGGCGAAGGATTGGACAGTGCTGCAGAAAGACGAAGGCGATCCCCTGGTCAACCGCGCGATTAGTTGCCTACCGCCAGGCTCTACATTTAAGCTCATCACGTCCCTCGCCGGATTGCGCGGCACCAAAAATCTCCTAAACGCGCATTACAGCTGCGGCGGCGGTGTGAGTTACGGCGATCACTTTTTCCGATGTTGGGTAGCCGAAAAGCATTACACGCACGGCAACATCGGACTCGCGGATGCGCTTAAGGTGTCATGTGACTCCTTCTTCTATCAGTACGGAAACGCAGCTGGCATTCAGTCAATCGATGTCGTTGGGAAAATGTTGGGAATTGGCGAAGAATCCGGGCTCCAACTGTCAGGAGAACAAACCGGCAATATGCCGGGGCCGGAGTGGATGCAAATTCACCATGCCCAGGAGAGATGGTCCCAGGCGCAAACGGCCAATGTTTCGATTGGCCAGGGATACACGCTTGTTTCGCCACTTCAATTGGCGATGGCCTACGCGACAATCGCAAATGGCGGCATCTGCTATTACCCACGTCTGGTCGACAAAGTTTTGAAGCAAGACGGCTCTCCGGTTCTGGATGAGCGAGGCAATCCGGCAACGCCATCGCCGCGTGTGCGATCGGATTTACGTCAGGAAATCTCACCTGACAAAATTGACGTTGTGCGCAAAGGCCTTTGGAAAGTTGTTAATGAAGATGGCGGCACCGGTGGCAGAGCGCGCTTGAAGGATTGGGTGGTGGCGGGGAAAACCGGGACGGCGCAGGCCACCGACCGCGGACACGAGGAAAACGTGGCGTGGTTTGCCTGTTTCGCGCCATTTGACCATCCGAAGTATGTTGTCGTAGTGATGGTACAGGGCGCCTCCGGACACGGCGGCGAGGTCGCGGGCCCGATTGCTACACGCATTCTGGAACGCACGCTCGCGCAGGATGAAGACAAGTTCGATATGCAGGTGGCTTGGCTAGCGCCCGCACATAAGGCCAATCCGCTCCAATTGATCAAAGCAGTGAGCTTTCATGATGCGGGAGGCAACCTCGGAGGCGACGACGAAGAAAGTCCAGACCAATCGCAGAGTGCCACTGTGCAAATGGCAAGCTCAGACGCTTCGCCTGACGTCGAACCAGAAGCAGATTCTCAGGGAAAAGTGCGTCGGCGAGGAAATGCTCCCGTGGCCCGCGCTGTCCCGGCCGCGCCCGCCGCCCCCCGCAACTTCTTCCAACGGCTCTTTGGAGTACATCCTCGGCAGGCTCCTCCGCCTCCGCCGCCTAGCCGTCAGCGTACAAGTACAAGATGAATCTTCGGTCAGAATCGCCAACACAGTTCGCATCGGCAGTTTGGCTGATGACCGGCCAACCCCTTAATTTTTATGATAGACAAGGTAAGAAAGATTTTGGGTCTGCCTTCACGCAAGACCGGCAACAAACTCATACTGAGCGTGGAGAAACTCGAGACCCGTGTGGCTTTGCTCGAGGGTGGCCGCCTCGAGGAATACAGTGTTGAGCGTAAGAGCGCGCGGAACATCGTAGGCAGCGTTTACAAGGGCAAAGTCAAAAACATCGAGATGGGTTTGAAGGCGATGTTTGTTGACATCGGCTTCGAAAAGAACGCTTTCCTCCATTTTTGGGATGCGATTCCCGCGGCGCTCGACAGCGGGGTCGAAGAAATCGACAGGCGCTCGAATAAGCGCCCCCGCAAGCGGATCACCGTTAAAGACATCCCCACCATTTACCCGGTGGGTTCGGATGTGATCGTGCAGGTTACCAAAGGCCCAATCGGCACCAAGGGGCCGCGCGTCACGACCAATCTCAGTTTTGCCGGTCGCTATTTGGTGCTGATGCCGTTCAGCGATCGCAGCGGTATCTCTCGAAAAATCGAGGAACCGAAGGAACGTGAGCGGCTGCGCAAAATTCTTCGTCAACTGGATATTCCTGATGGCGTCGGCGTCATCATCCGCACAGTCGGAGAAGGTCAACGCGCGCGGTATTTTGTGCGCGACCTGCAAGTTCTTCTCGATCAATGGGCCAAAGTCGATCAGGCCATTCAAGACAAGCCCGCGCCCTGTACGCTATTTGAAGAGCCGGATTTGGTCGAACGAACGGTGCGCGATTTTCTCACGGAAGAGATCAACGAAATCGTTTGTGACGATGGCGCGGCGACCGATCGGATGGCTGACATGGTGGGGCAAATCTCCCGGCGCGCGCGGAACCGCGTTCGGCACTACGACGGTGCGACGCCTATCTTCGAGACGTACGGTGTGCAGAAACAGATCGATGACGCGTTTCATCGCCAGGTTTGGCTGAAGTGCGGTGGCTATATTGTAATCGACGAAACCGAAGCGCTGGTGGCCATCGACGTGAACACTGGCCGAAACAAAGGTGGGCGCGATGTCGAAAAAACAATCTTGCAAACGAATCTCGAAGCAGCAGACGAGATTGCGCGGCAGCTGCGATTACGCAACATCGGTGGGTTGATCATTGCCGATTTCATCGACATGAAAAGCCGCAAAGATCAACAGTCGGTCTATAATCTGATGAAGGAACGGCTCAAGCGTGACAAGGCCAGAACGCATGTGCTTCCCATTTCGCAGCTTGGCCTCATGGAGATGACCCGACAAAGGGCACAGGAAAGCCTCAGCGACACGATTTATGAAAATTGTCCCTACTGCAGCGGGCGCGGGGTAGTGAAAACGACCATGACTACGAGCGTGGAATTGCACAGGACCCTCAACACCGTCATGCGCAAATACCAGGACTCCATCCACGACATTCGGGTGATCCTTAACCCTGATGTTCTGAAGCGATTAAAAGAGGAAGACGAAGAACTGCTGGTGGAACTCGAGCGCCGTTACGCAGGGCGCCTGATGTTTCGGGGCGACCCCAGCTTTCACCACGAGAAGTTTACCATCACAGACGCGAATACAGGGGTGGAATTGAAACCCTGAGCCGGTCGGCAAGCGCTCAAAAAGCTTGCAATTTCCGGCGACTAACCTCAGACTCATGGCATCCGAATGTGCCGCGGAGTGGTTTATTGACTGAGACGCGCAACGTTTGCATGGGAACTTAACCAAAAGGAGAAACAGATGAAGCAGTTAGTGTTGTGCCTGTTTGGGGTTGGTGTAGTCGCTTCGTCCGGTCTCGCAGGAACAGAGTATTCCGGAAAAGAAATGAAGCAGGTTGCTCCCTCTCCTTGCCCGGAGTGGTACGCGGACAGGGAAATTAACGTCAGCCTCTGGGGTACCTACATTTTCACCGGAACTGAGTGGGCTAATGACCGCTATATAGGAGCTGACCATGCTTGGGGTGGTGGCGGAGATATCAAATACTTCTTCATGCGTTATTTCGGCGTCGGAATTGAAGGATGGGCGGCGAGCGCCAGACAGGCGCGAGAAAGTACTTTCGTCGATTTCAGCGATGGGATCTTTGAGAGCAATATCGGCCGTGCCACCAACACCATTGGAGCTGTGTTGGGGACATTGACGCTGCGTTATCCAATTTCTTGCACCCGTTTCTCCCCATATATTTTCGGAGGCGGCGGGGCCATTTTTGGTGGTGGCCAGCGGCCGAAAAATGTACGCGTGGTTGAAGAGGGAGAAGGTTTTGACATCGTCCAGACCGAAGGCTTTACAGGAGCGCAAACCGAGGCGCTAGGTCAGGTCGGCGGCGGGCTTGAGATACGTCTTACGCCGCACATAGGTTGGGTCAGTGATTTCAGCTGGAATTTCGTGAACGGACCAGAAAATAACTTTGGTATGGTGCGCACCGGCGTAAGTTTCGCTTTCTAAGTCGTTAAGGCATTTGCATCGGCGGCGTGCGGAACATTGGACGCCGCCTTTTTGTAACGCCAATTTGCGAATCTAGCCCTGCGCACGAAATTATGCTGATGTCGTTTGCAGAGACATTGGACAGCCTTGTCTTGAAAAAGTCGGAGCTGATTGGGCGCTTCGAGCATCTGATCACCCCAAAAACGGATCAGGAACTTGAATCGATGGCGCAAGCTTCCCGCGCTGTGACAATGCAAAACTTTGGGCGCACGATGCGCCTGTTCGCGCCGCTATATCTTTCAAACGAATGCGTCAATAACTGCCGGTATTGCGGTTTCTCGCGGGACAATCCGATCCTGCGCGTCACGCTTACCGTCGATGAAGTTGTGGCCGAAGCGCAGCATCTCGCGCGGCACGGATTTCGCCAAATCCTTCTAGTCGCGGGCGAGCATCCGAAATTTGTGAGTGGCGGTTATCTCGCCGAGTGCGTGCGCGCGCTCGCGCTCGATTTTTCATCGATCTCCATTGAGGTCGGCCCGATGGATACCGAGGATTATGTGCCAATTGTCGAGGCTGGCGCCGAAGGCCTCGTCGTTTATCAGGAGACCTACAATCGTGGTGTGTATGCCGAGATGCACACGGCTGGGCCGAAACGCGATTTTGATTATCGCCTTGAATGCACGGAACGCGGCTACGCGGCCGGTTTTCGGCGGCTCGGCATTGGTGCTCTCATCGGCTTGTCGCGATGGCAGGATGACGCCGTCGCGCTAGCTGCACACTTGGAACATTTGTTCAAACGCTGCTGGCAAGCGCAGATCACGGTGAGCGTGCCTCGTTTGCGTCCGGCACCCGGTGGATTTCGCCCGCTATTCACAATGAGCGACCGCGAGCTTGTGCAATTGGTGTGCGCGTTGCGCATCATGTTCCCGCAGGTTGGGATCGTGCTCAGCACGCGCGAGCGCGCGCCGCTCCGCAATGCTTTGGCTTCCATGGGCGTTACAATGATGAGCGCCGGCAGTCATACCGAGCCCGGCGGTTACACCCGGCAAGGCCGTGAACATTTGCATCGCACTTTGCGTGGCCGCATCCTCGCGCCGGAATACCAGGACGGCGAAGATCAAATTGCCACCGGCCAATTTGAGATCAGCGACGAACGTTCCCCCGCCGAAATCGCCGCACTCCTTCGCCGTCGCGGGCTCGAGCCGGTTTGGAAAGATTGGGATCAGGCGCTTTGCCGCGTATGAAGATTGCAGTCAACGGCGAATCTGTGGACACTCGCGAAGCGAAAACGATCGCCGAGCTTATCGAGCGCTATGAATTGCCGCCGCAATCGATTTTGGTGGAGCACAACGGCCTGGCCTTGCATCGACACGAATGGCCAGAGCGCTCACTTGCTGAAGGCGACCAGATCGAATTCATCCGCGTCGTTGCTGGTGGATAACCAAGATTGACTAGACCTGAATGGCGCTCTTCACTACCACGCGCATCCCGTCGGTTTGGATCACAGTGACTGGCGTTTTTTGGCTGATGAATTCTCCTTCGGTGACCACATCGACAACGTGATCGGCGAAACGCGCTTTGCCGCTGGGTCGCAACACGGTGACAGCGGTTCCTTGCATTCCGGGCGCGAGCGCCAGTGCGGTTGCGAAGTGTCGCGGCGCGCCGGCGAGAGATGGTCCGGGAGGATTTGAATCGATCAACGCAAAGCGTCGGTAGAAACTGGTGCGCGGAAGATAACGCGCAAGGAGCGCAATCACGATCAACGCTCCCACGAGCGCGATGAACATGTTGAGCAATGGGATGGCAAGCATTTTGCCGGTCGGGAGAAAAGGTTGCTGCGGATAACGGTCGATCATCGTCCAGAGCAGGGATCCGATGATGAGAAATACTCCGAGAACTCCGAAAATGATCGTGCTGTGCGCGAAGAAAAGTATTTCGATCAGTACCAGAACCATTCCCAGAACGAAGAGCGCAACGACCTCCCAGCCGGCGAGTCCGGCGAGATAATGGCCGAGGAAAAAGAGGGCAAAACAAATTGCAGAGATAACCCCGGGCCAGGTCGCTCCGGGAATCTTGAATTCCAAATAGGCTCCGAGGATTCCGCCGAGCAGCAGCAACGGCGCAAGCGCAGTAATCCAAAATGCAAGCTGCTCAAAGCCAGTTGGCTCGATCCTCATGATGTTGTCTTTGAGTCCAGCTCGCTTGGTCAGATCCCCGACCGAATCGACAATGCCTTCAGCCAGTAGCGGTTTGCCGTTGATCTTTTCGGTGGCTTCCTGCGCGTTGAGGGTTAGCACCGCACCTTTTGGATGCACGACGCGGTCGCCGATTTTTACCTCTTTGTCCTTGTTCATGAATGCTTCAGCGACGTCGGGATTGTGGCCGTTCTTAATCGCCGAACCTCGGACGAGCGCAGACCAATACGAAATCGTTTTTTCCCTGGCCGTGGACGGAAGATCTTCGCCCGTCGGCAGGATCGGCGCTGCGGCGCCGATTGCACTCACCGGCGCCATGTAAACGCGTTGCGTAGCGACCGCGATGAGCGCGCCAGCCGATCCCGCGTTTGTGTTGATGAAAGTGTAAGTGGGGATTTTGATTTGGTTGAGCGCGTTCACAATCTCGGCCGCTGTGTCGAGGCGCCCGCCGTAAGTGTTCATGTCGAACACGATCCCGGAAGCTTCGTTGCTCTCGGCCGTTTTCACTGCGCGCCGCAGGAACGCCAGCAGCGAAGGCGAAACTTCGCCGTGCAATGGTACCACGACGACATCGCCTTTGTGAATCGTTTCGCTGGCAGTAGCTGGCGCAGCGACGCTGAGGACACAAGCGACGCAAATGCTGATCGGCCAAATCTTCATGTTTTCAATTGATCAGACGCGGATAATCTTGCCAGTTTCCCTGTGGCAATTCCATCAGAAACAATTGAGCAAGTCGCCGCCGCAAACGATGTCGTCGAAGTAATCGGCTCCTATTTTCCGCTGAAACGCGCAGGAGCAAATTTCAAGGCGCTCTGCCCCTTTCATCAGGAGAAAACGCCGTCGTTCACAGTGAGCCCGAGCCGACAGACCTTTCATTGCTTCGGCTGCGGCGCAGGCGGCAGCGTTTTCCGGTTCGTCATGGATTATGAGCACATCGATTTTCCTTCGGCGGTGCGCAAGCTCGCAGCGCGCGCCGGCGTCACAGTGGTCGAAAAGCGTGGTGCGTCGGACGAAGATCGACAATACGAGACACGCAAGAATCTGCTGAAGTTACATGCTGAAGCGGCGGAATGGTTCCATGAAAATTTGATCAAAAAAGAAATCGGTGAACCCGCACGCAAATATTTAAAACAGCGCGGAATCACTGGGGAGATAGCGAAACGATGGCAGCTTGGATATGCGCCGGATGAATGGGACGCGTTTGGCGGTTGGGCGCGGGCGCAAGGCTATGACACGCGCGAACTCATTACGGGCGGCGTGCTCAAGACAAAGGACGAGAATGAAACGCACCGACGCCAGAGTGCCTACGATCGGTTTCGCGACCGTATCATGTTTCCAATCTGCAATGACATTGGCGAAGTCATCGCGTTCAGCGGGCGCCTGCTGAAGGACGAGGAAGGCGCGGCGAAATATTTGAACTCGCCCGAGACGCCACTTTTCCGAAAGGGCAACGTGCTTTTCGGATTACACAAATCCAAGCGGGCACTGATCGAGGCGAACTGTGCGATCGTGTGCGAAGGGCAGCTTGATTTGATCAGCTTGTTCGAAGCAGGCATCACGAATGTCGTGGCGCCGCAGGGGACTGCGTTCACGGACAATCAGGCGCGAATCCTGAAGCGCTATGTTGATGAAGTCGTACTGTGCTTCGATGCAGACGCCGCCGGGATGAAAGCAGCTGAGCGTTCTCTCGAAGCGCTATTGCAGAAGGATCGCGCATGGTTCAATGCTTTCGCGTACGAGTTGACTGTGCGTATTGCCGAAATACCGGCTGGTGAGGATCCGGATTCATTGATTCAACGTGAGGGAAAAGAAGCGTTTGAAAAACGTATCGCGGAAGCCCCAGAATTCTTCGATTACTGGATCGCACGTTCTGCTGAGCAGACGGATCTCACATCTATAACGGCGAAAATGCAGTTGGCTAGGCAAATGGCAGTCGCCCTATCATACACTCGGGATCCCTTCTTGCGGGGTGAGTTGGCAAGCAAGGTCAGCTCCAGACTAGGTGTTTCGAAATCAGATTTTGAAACTCTCTTACCCAAGCCACAGCGCGAACGTGCGGGAACAATCGAAGCAGCAGCCGCTGCTCCCTCGGCTCCCACTCCCGCGCACGACATCGCGATGCTCTGCCTTCTCGCGTTGCGCGATGAAACCGCGCGGAATTTCCTTCGCGCCCAAAAATGGCGCGAGCTCCTCGAACACGTCCCGGACTCGGGCATTCTGATTCGGATTCTGGAAAGCGAACTGCAACCAGATGACCCTGCATCGCTGAACGCGTTCATGGCGACGCTTTCCCCAGAGGAGGAACGGCTCATTTCCTTATGGCTGCTTCAAAAGATGCCCACAGCCACCGAGACAATGGTCGAGAAGTGGTGGCAGGGAATTTGCCAGGGTGTTGTGCGTCGCCGCCTGGAGGCAGCAAAAAACCGAATCAAACTGCCGGAGCTGAGCGCCGGTGAGATCGTAAATTTACAAAAACAAATTCTTGACCTGCAGGAACAGCTCCACGAATTTTGTCGGCCCGTCGGCGGGGGCGGCACTCAGGTGTCATGAACCGTCGCGTGGCAGGCCGAAGGCCTTAGTCCAAATCCTTAACCGAACAAACTTGGCCAGGCATTCGAAACGAAGCGGGAGCAGCCGACGGTCGTCGGTGCGGCGGCTTAAAGTTAGCCGCAGGCGCACCGCACCCAAAGCGCATTTGAATGGGCGCGGAAACCACAAGAAACCGCCGCGGCTGAAGGCGCTTGGGCGCAAACGAATCACGTGTTCACCAGCACGGCCTAACAACAATGGACCACTATCTGTGCCGACTCTCGGCGTTTCCGGTTTGTATTCGTCCATCGAAGTTCAAGCGCGCATTCGGGAACTTATCAAGCTGGCAAAGGAACAAGGCCATCTCACGTTCGACGATCTGAACGAAGCCTTGCCCGAAGGCATTACCGACGCCGACGAACTGGATCTGATTCTCACGCGTCTGCGTCGCCTGGAGATCGATATCATCGAAGCGTCCGAAGTGGATCGCTACAGGGACGGCAAGAAAGACGTTGATGAGGAGGAGGACGAAGAGGAAGGCAGGGTGCCAGCAAAGGTTGATATCCTGGATGACCCTGTACGGATGTATTTGAAGCAGATGGGGCAGGTGCCGTTGCTGACCCGCGACCAGGAGGTCGAAATCTCGAAGCGCATTGAGGAGGCTGAAGCCATGGTGCAGAAGCATCTTAACCGTTTCGGGTTTGTTGCTCGGGGTCATCTCGATCTTGCCCGCAAACTCCTCGAGGGCCGGGAACGCTTCGACCGCGTGATCCTCGATAAAAAAATCGAGAGCCGGGAAAGGTACATGAAAAATCTGCCGCGTTTGTGCAAACAAGTGGAAAAACTAAGCGTTTCCGTCACTCGGCACTTTACCGAGCTTGCACGCGATGTTTCCAACAGAGCATCCCAGAAGCGCAGGGCGTTGCAGAGAACGATGGCTGCCCTGCAAAGGATTTACCCCCGTTTTTATCTCAAGCAGCGGGTTACCGAGGAGCTTGTGCACCTGGCAGACGAGGCGCACCATACGTCGCTTTATCTGCAGAGCGAGCTCGCTAAAAATCCTCGCAGCAAAAAACGTCGATTGCAGCTTCAGAAGAAAGTCGGCGAGCTGGAAACGAGTCTCTGGTTTTCCCTCTCCGACTATGCGGAGGAATATCGGACGCTCAAGAGCTGGCTGCGTCAGGCATTCAAAGCCAAAACTGAGATGGTTGAGGCCAATCTCCGCCTCGTTATTTCCATCGCAAAGAAATACACAAATCGCGGGTTGTCATTTCTTGATCTGATCCAGGAAGGGAACATGGGCCTGATGAAGGCGGTGGAAAAGTTTGAATACCGGCGCGGATACAAGTTCTCAACATATGCGACGTGGTGGATTCGGCAGGCTATTACCCGCTCGATCGCCGACCAGGCGCGAACGATTCGGATTCCCGTCCACATGATTGAGACGATTAACAAGCTGTTACGCGTCCAAAAACAGCTGGTACAGGAATACGGGCGGGAGCCTTCGCCTGAAGAGGTGGCTGAAGAAGTGCTCCTGCCGGTGGACCGTGTTCGCGCCGTCCTAAAGATGGCGCAGCAGCCGATTTCACTTCAGTCGCCGGTGGGCGAGAGCGAAGAGACCAACTTTGGCGATTTCATTGAGGACCGGGGCGCCGAGAATCCCAGCGACATGACTGCCATCGTTTTGCTGAAGGAAAAAATCAAGGATGTGCTGGAAACGCTCACCGATCGCGAACGGCAAGTGCTTGAGCAACGATTCGGACTTGTCGACGGATATAGCCGGACCCTTGAGGAAGTGGGCCGCCAGTTCCAAGTCACTCGCGAGCGCATTCGCCAGATCGAAGCGAAGGCCCTGCGCAAAATGCGGCATCCAACGCGGATTCGGCAGCTCGAAGGTTTCCTTGAGGCGCCAGGCATTTGAACATAATTTTCAACCGCCTTCGAGCGCAACTTCGGGGCGCGCAAACGGTTGAATCCAATGGACAATATGGAACCTGAAGATGACAAAGAGCTATGGGATGTTCTCGGCCGGCTTCCTGAGCCCACGCTGTCGCCATTTTTTGCCCGAGACGTTCTGAGAAAAGTTCGGCAGGGACGGGCTCGTTTTGACCGAGTGCGGAGCTGGTTCAGCGTGCGTAAGCTTGTCGGGGCGTCGGCGGTGGCAGCAGTCGCTGTCGCCCTTGCTCTTGTCACGCATTATCCAGGTCCGCGATCAGCGTCTTCGAGTGACTTAGATGTAGTGGCTAAAGTCGATCCACAGGATTATGAAGTCGTGGCGGATCTGGATGAACTGATCGCCTGGGATGAAAATAACGTGTGGGAAGAAAAGCCAACTCTCTAGATTTTTCATTTGCCTGTCGGTTTTCGCTTTGTGTTGCGCAGCCGCACAAGCGCAGCCACAACAGCATCGCGGCCCCATTGGCCGTCCGCCGCCCCTCATGGGAGCGCCTCATGGTCCTGCCCCAATGCCAGCGCCTCACGGAGCACCGTCAAGTCAACTTCATGGGCCTCCGCCTGGGCAGCAGCCGTCCGCGCAGAGTATAAGAGAGCGCTGGCTCGCAATGCCGCCGGACGCCCGTCAAAACTTCCGGCGCAACGCTGAGCTTTGGATGCAGATGACCCCGGAACAACGCAATCTGATGCGGCAGCGGGAAAACATGCGCCGGCAGAGTATGACGCGCGAAGCTGATACAGCCGTTCGCGACTCCGGTCTTCAGCTGAGCCCACAGGAACGGGCGCAGTTTGAATCCCGTTACATCCAAGAACGCCGAAAAGTCGAACAAGGGCTGCGGCAGCAAATCGAAGCAGAGCGGCAAAAAGAAATCCCGGCACTGATTCAACAGCTGAAAAAGGAATTTCAGATCGATCAGCCCGGCAAGAGTCCCGTTGCAAAACCGCCAGCTTCGCAAAAATCCGGAAACTAGATCCGCGAGTTCCGTGATTAAGCTGGCTCGACGTGGATGTCGAGCCAGCTCAGGGATTTCGTGGATACCGCATTCAATTCGTTATCGATGATGAACGTGGTGAACATGGGGATGTCGCGCGACAAAAACGCGATGTCCGTTGTGCCAGTAAAATGATGGTCCCCCGTAAACGGCTGGTCCATAGAATCCGTAAGGATATGGATATGCGTATGGATATGGATATGCCACAGGAAACCCGAATCCAATTCCGACCGAAACGCCAGCATCAGAACGCGGTGCGGCCGTGAACATCAAACCCCCGGCCACGAGTGCAATTAACAGAAGTTTCTTCATTATCTCACCTCCCAGTGATTCAACAGCGAGTAAGACCGAAAGTTGCCGTCTATATGCTTTCCATAACGTCTGGATAACCGGTGATACAGACAGTTTGCCCGATCGTTTGATAGCGAACATCGCGCAGCTGCAACGCATCCGCAGTTTTGTTCGTTCCCCGACCGGGGAATGCGATCACTGGTCCTCCGGTTAAAATTGGCCCCAAATAAATCTGCACTTTATCAATGAGCCGGTTGTCGAGTGCCTCACCAAGGACCTCGCCGCCACCTTCGATTAAGACACTGGTGATGCTTCGTTTACCGAGATCCTTCAGTACGCTTGCCAAAGGCTTCTGTTGATAGATCAACGTTCGCGCAGCAAATCTGTCCGAGAAAAGATGAGCCCGCCGCCGTAACCGACCTGAGCGGGTCAGCACAATTCGCCACGGTTGTCGTGCCCGGTGCACCCCGCGAACTGTCAAGCGGGGGTTGTCCACACGCACAGTCTCGGCTCCCACGAGCACTGCGTCCACCCGCGCACGAAGCGCATGCGCATGATGGCGAGCAGCACCTCCGGTGATCCATCGAGGCTCGCCAAATGTACGCGTCAATCGACCATCGAGAGACATGCCGCATTTAGCGATCACGAAAGGGCGTCCTGTCACAATCCATTTGTTGAAAGCCTCGTTGAGTCGTGTGCACTCTTCCGCCAGGACGCCTTCCCGCACTGTGACGCCTGCTTTTCGCAACTGCACTATGCCTCTACCGCAGTGCCGTGGGTTTATGTCGGCCGCGCCGATGACTACGTTTCTGATTCGAGCGCTGATGATCGCATCTGTGCAGGCTCCCGTGCGCCCGAACGTCGAACACGGCTCTAGGGTAATGTAAAGTGTCGACCGCGGGGGAACCGGCGTACCGAAATCGCGCAGACACTCGATCTCAGCATGCGGTCGTCCTGCTTCGCGATGATGTCCTTTTGCCACTATTTGATTATCAATCACCAGGACAGCGCCGACGGCCGGATTGGGGCTCGTCCGGGCGACCCCCTTTTCTGCTTCCGCCAACGCAGCGTGCATGAATTTTGCGTCCCGGTCGCTCGTCATGGTTCGTGAGACTAAGAAATCATCCAATTCAAAGAAAGCGTGCCTGGAGGGATTCGAACCCCCAACCTTCTGATCCGAAGTCAGAAGCTCTATCCGGTTGAGCTACAGGCACTGGGAAATTTGCGATTTTCGATTTCGGATTTCCCATTTACAGAATGGCAATCGGCAATCGGTAATCGCAAATCTTAAATCAATTTGGGGTGGCCGACGGGACTCGAACCCGCAACAACCAGAACCACAATCTGGGGCTCTACCATTGAGCTACGACCACCATTCACTGGTTCGAACTGAGACTCTAAAATTCCAACGTTTTTTTGCAAACAAAGGACTCGACATGCGTGGCCCAATCCGCTAACACTCAGCGGCGGTGAAACACATCTCCCCCCGGAGCCAGTGTATCGTTGCACCTTGCACCTTAATCGGGCGAGCGGGTGTGGCTTCGATCACACTAATGCTCTTCCTTGGAGCCTCTGTCATCTTTGGGCAGCAGGACGATCCGAGCGAAATTTTCCTCAAAGCGTATCTCTCCGCGCAACAAGGTGAAAAACTCGAGCACCAGGACCGCTTCAAGACTGCTTTGGCCAAGTATCGGTTCGCCGGCAGCTTGATCGAGGAATTGCGCAAATCGCACGCTCAGTGGCAGCCAGTGGTTGTGGAATATCGCGGGCGCAAAATCAGCGAAGCGATTCTGAGACTTCAGGAGCGGATCACAAGGCAAACCCAACTCAACGCGAGCTCCAGTCCCTTGCCTGACATTGCGCCCGCAGCGCCTGAGAGTGACGCCTGGTCTGAGCCTGGCCCCGAAGCGTTGGCGCCGCAATCCCAGACCCTGAGCGAGCGGCCGCGGGATACCTCAGCCAAGGTCGCCACAAAGAACTTGCGCGACAAAGTCGCCGAGCTGCAAGCGGCGCTCGACAAGACGCGCGGGGATCTGGAGACCGCACGAAAAGAAAAGGAAGTAGTCGATACGCGTTTGAACGAGACAAATTCTAAGCTGGAGCGAGCCCAGAACGATCTCGATGAGGCGAAGAAATCAGAACGTCAGACGCGAGACCAACTCGCGCAGCTTCAGGAATCAAAGGCTTCGCAAGGGTTGGAAGGTAACAGTGAAAGGGAACAGCAGCAATTACCTGCCGAAGTAGCACAATTAAAAGCGGCCATTGCCGCAGCCGATCAAGCGCGTGCGGCGGCGGAAACGCAAAGGGACGATACCCAGGCAAAGTTCGCCGAGGCAAACAATCATATCATTGCGCGCGAGCGTGAACGCGATGACGCGCTCTCCCAACTGAAATCGGCGAAGGAATCAGAAGAACGTTTTCAGTCGCTCTTGGCCGAGAAGAATGACCTGCAACAGAAACTTGCAACCGCGGAGGAGAAGGCCAGGAAACTCACTGAGGGCGATCCCAAAGCTGTAGAGAAATTGGCCGAGATGGAAGGACAAATGGCGCAGCTTCAACAGCAGCTAACTGAAATCCAAAATAGAAACCATTACCTCGCGGCCCGAGCCGCGGAGCTGGATGTTGAGCTGGAACACGCGGGCGCAGAACTTCAAACGGCCAGGCTGGCAGGAGCAAACAGCGAGGATTCACCCCAGCTTGCAAGAGAAAACGAACTGCTGCGAAACATCGTCGTTCGTGAACGTCAGGAAGAAGCGCGGCGCGATGAGGTGAGAAAGCTGGTGTTGGCCGAGTTGGATAGACTCAAAGTGCGATCAGACTTTCTGAATAAAGAGATCGAATTCCTTGCCCAACCCGTAACGAAGTTAAGTACTGAAGAACTCGCTTTGTTCCGACAACCCGTGGTCTCAATCTCGAACACGAAGCCTGGCGCACTCAAAATGAATTTTGTTTTTGAAAAGAAATCGATGGCAGACGTCGCGAAATCGAATGCAATCTCAACAGCAGTCCCCGACGCCTTGCCGAACGAACTTCAGGAGATTGCGGTCGCCGCCAGCAAGAGTGTCGAGCAGGGCAATTATCGAACAGCGGAAAAGCAATATCAGATAGTCCTGGCGAAAGAGCCCGAGAACCTCGACGCGCTATCCAATCTCGGCGTGGTTTACTTTCGCACCGGCAAGCTCCGATCCGCGGAATCAACGCTGAAGAAAGCCCTGACCATCGCACCGAATGACGATTTTGTGCTCACCACACTCGGCATTGTTCATTACCGCCAGTCGAAGTTCGACGATGCGCTGAAGGACTTAAGAAAAGCAATCGAGCTTAATCCGAACAGCGCCACTGCGCACAATTACCTCGGTATCACGGCCAGCCAAAAAGGGCGGCAGCAAGAAGCAGAGAAGGAGATCCTTCAGGCTATCGCGAAGAATCCCAGTTATGCCGACGCGCACTTTAATCTGGCGGTCGTTCTCATCACTACACAGCCTTCGTCGAAGGAACTTGCCAGAGAGCATTACGCGCGCGCGACTGCGCTCGGCACGCAACCCAGTCCGCCCCTGGAAAAATTGTTGCAGTGACATGGAATCGAACATTGCGCATGTTCGATCAGTTTAGTTAGACAAAGGGTAGGCTCATGGTGCGTGTTGTTCGCGGGTTGGTCATTGCGCTTTGACGGCGCTCGCCGGATGTATTCTTGCGATTCCTGTCGGCGACTACTTAACCAAGGTTGCGCATGTGCCGGAAATGGAAGGTCAACGCGCCATGACTATATTTTTTTCTGTGCGTGCCTCTCGGAATTCTGGCGAGTTTACTCATCGGAGTCATTGCTAGGGGGCGTGCCATATCTGCTCTCGGATAACCCCCAAAGATCGATGGCAAACGCCTCGAATTGCAATTCGAGCTACGTACGCCGGCGAAATGAAGATTCCAGAGCAGCCTGATGGCTATAGCATCCGAGTCAGTCTTTACATCGAGACTCGGGAGAGCGGTTTCGCTTTCATCGACTGGAATTCGATCACAAGAAATCCGGAGCACGTTATTATTCCCGGTAAAGTCCCTCTCTTGCGCACAGCAAGACTTGCTCGCTGCTCGCCTCGATCGGTAACGGGCCGGCCGCGTCGCAATTCGTTGAGCTGAAAAATCTGCTGCCTGTGCCTCGCAAAGCGGACGAGGCGGGATCCGACTGGATCTTCGTGACCGAACGCGCCGATCTGAATGCCATTCCGAATTCGGAACGCTTTGCGATCCGCTATCGCGTGCATCCGATTGAGCGTTAACGTCCTCGCGTGCAAACATTCCTGACGGCCAACTGGCGTTATCTGGCGATGCTGAATCACGTTGTCGATCCTCGCCTGATCGCTCCGCTTGTTCCAGTCGGCGCCGAAATCGATTTCGATAACGGTGAGACTTTTCTCAGTGTCGTCGGCTTTCTATTTCTCGACACACGTCTTCTGGGCCTTCCAATTCAACTTCACCGCGATTTCGAAGAGGTGAATTTGCGTTTCTACGTAAGGAGAAAATCGGCGGACACATGGCGGCACGGCGTTGTTTTTATTCGTGAACTGGTCCCACGTCGCGCAATTGCGCTCGTCGCGCGCACATTTTACGGCGAAAACTATGTTGCGGTCCCAATGAAATATGAAATCGAAGATCTCAACGGGAATTTGAAAGTGGAATACTCGTGGCGGCGCGGCCGTAAATGGGAATCACTTAAGATGAGCGCCGTCGGCGAGCCGAAACCGATTCCAGCTGGCTCCCACGCCGAATTCATCACCGAACATTATTGGGGTTACACCGCCCTGCACAGCGGCTGCAGTGAATATCGGGTGGAGCATCCACGTTGGAAAATTTGGAACGCGACCCAGTGCGAATTCGACGCGGACGGTGCGGCGCTTTACGGCGAACAATTCCTCGAAACATTAAGTCAGCCACCGCGCTCGGCCTTCATTGCCGATGGCTCACCGATCACGGTCCAAAAGCGCCAGATTCTTCTGTAGCGGCGGTCTGCGACCGCCGACGTCAACGCTTCGACAGCAATTGCCGCAGCACAAACGGCAAAATCCCGCCGTGCCGATAATAATCGATCTCGATCGGGGTATCGATCCGAAGCTTCACTGGCAACGCGCGTTTCTCCCCGTTCGTTCCTTCGATCTCCAGCGTGACCTCTTGTCCAGGTTTGATCGAATCAGATAGCCCTGTAATCGAAAACTTCTCCGAGCCGTCGAGTCCAAGCGATTGCGCCGATGTGCCCTCAAGAAACTGCAACGGCAAGACGCCCATTCCAACCAGGTTCGAACGGTGAATTCGCTCAAAGCTTGCCGCGATGACTGCCTTCACC
>Ga0209577_10000829_pt1 | contig 30961 bp, 30 predicted proteins | sample GraSoiAngelo_109_FD_185874 | JGI IMG/M metagenome (GOLD analysis project Ga0209577, IMG submission 185874) | Grasslands soil microbial communities from the Angelo Coastal Reserve, California, USA - 14_0903_12_20cm (SPAdes) (version 2) | ecosystem: Environmental > Terrestrial > Soil > Grasslands...
TCATCAAGGGCTGGGACGAGGGCATCCAGAGCATGCGGACGGGCGGGAAGCGGAAGCTGACCCTCCCACCGGCACTGGGCTACGGCTCCTCGGCCCAGGGTTCCACGATCCCGGCCAACTCGACGCTGGTGTTCGTGGTCGAGCTGATCAGCGTCCAGCCGGGGCCGAGTCCCGCCGCCGACGGGTCCTGCCCGGTGCCCTCGCCCTCCCCCTCGCCCTAGAAGCCGAACACGTGGGCGACGGGGTTGCCGGTCGAGGCGACGATCACCCAGTAGAGGATTCCGTAGAGGAAGACCCAAACGATGTCGACGAAGTGCCAATAGATGGCGCCGGCGGCGACCCCGACATGGTGCTGGGCGCTGAACTGGCCGCCCAGCGCCCGAGCCAGGACGATGACTAGAAAGATCAGGCCGCCCAACACGTGCAGCCCGTGGAAGCCGGTCATCGTGAAGAAGGCCGTCGCGAACTCGTTTGCGGTGAAGGTGCGGAAAACCTCGGCACGCAGGAACTCGTAGACCTGGCCGATCTCGAACCCAGTGCCCAGGACGATCGTCACCACGAGCCAGCTGATGAACCGGCGCCGGTTGCCCGCCTGGATCGCCAGGTGGCTGATGTGCATCGTCACGCCACTCGATAGCAGGACAACCGTGTTGACCGCCGGCACCGGGATCGGCTCGACCGGTGTGAAACCCCCCGGAGGCCAGTGGGTGTGAGATGAAGCCAGGTAGAAGTAGGTGGCGAAGAGGCTTCCGAAGAACATGATCTCGGAGGCCAGGAAGATGTACATGCCCATCATTCCCGGCGCCAGGCGTGGGTGTTCGGGCGCGCGCTCGCGAGGAAGGGCGGCTACCGCCATCTATTCGCGGTGCGTCTCGACGCCGTGGGCCTCGCCGTGGGCGCCTTCGTCCTCGGCCGGGTAGAGGCGGACGTCCTCCAGCATCCAGCCACCAACGCCGAGCACGAAGAGGAACACGCCGATCACGGCCAGGATGATCCGGACGACCGGTAGCAGCGGCACCGCGGCCAGGCCGGCGAAGAGGAGGCCGGCGCAGACCACGATCGGCCAGTGGCTGGACGGGAAGACGTGGATGCCGAGCTCGTGCGCGCGCTGGCGGAAGTCGACCACGAGCACCGTCTCCTCAACCGGCAGCTCGTCGTCCCATTGGTGGACGCGCATGCGAGAGGAGTCGTGCAGGCGCCAGGTGCGATAGGCGCGGCCGGCCGCCTCAGCGTTGGGCCAGAGGCGGTAAGCGCAGTTCCGGCAGAACCAGCCGAAGCGAGCCGTCCAGAGCCCGCACCGGGGGCAGTCCAGACCGACGGCGGGGTTCAAGACGTCGACGAACTCGACTGTCCTCGCCTTCACTGAAGCCGATTCTACCAAGGCCCATCCTGGCCTCGGCTGGGCCGGCGACGGACTTCAACCCGCCCTTCTAAAATTGCTGCCTGGATGCGTTTCAGCCTCCGCCACGTCATCCTGGCCGCCTGGATCGCGCTTCCCGCCGCGCTGGCCGCCGCCCAACCGGTGTTCGCGGCTGGCGGGACCAGCTGGATCTTCCCGAACCCGGTCTCGCCGAACGGCGAGCGGATCTATCAGCTCTACCAGTGGATCACCATCCCGGCGGTCATCGTCTTCCTGGGGGTTGAGATCGGCCTCCTCTACATCATCTTCAGGTTCCGGCGCCGCGGCCCGGACCACGTGGGGAAGCCGGTGCACGGCAACGTGCCGCTGGAGATCGCCTGGTTCATCGCGCCGACCCTCATCGTGGCGCTGATCGCCACGCTCTCCTTCCTCGAGCTCCAGCAGGACTTCCAGAAGCCCACCGACGCCGAGACCCAGATGAACATCACGGTCACGGGCACCCAGTTCACCTGGTTCTACGACTACCCGGACAACGGCGGCCTGCGAGCTCGCGACACCATGGTCGTGCCCACGGACACCTTCGTCCGGCTGACCTTCGAGTCGACTGACGTGATCCACTCCTGGTGGGTCCCGGCCATCAGCGGGAAAACCGACGCCGTGCCCGGCTACCAGAACTTCAGCTGGCTCAAGATCAGCTCCAGCAAGCTTTCGGACTGCGGCGGCGGCAGCGGCGACCACACCCAAACGGGCTGCAAGTGGCACGGCGAGTGCGCGGAGCTCTGCGGCGTCGGCCACTTCGGGATGCAGATCGACGTCGAAGCCATGCCCCAATCGGACTTTCAGGCCTGGGTGGCGAAGCAGCAGGCGGCGTCCCGCCAGCCCTCGCCGAAGGCCAGTCCGTCACCGAAAGGACCCTGAGGTAGAGTGAGGCCAGAGTTGAAATGGCGACCGTAGCGAAGCCCGCGGCCCCGGTTCTCCCGGCCGAGTACGACCGCACCTTCTGGAGCCCGATCACCAGCTGGCTCACGACCACCGATCACAAGCTGATCGCGCAGATGTACATGTTCACGGGCTTCATGTCGTTCATCGTGGCCGGCATCTTCGCGCTCCTGATGCGCGTCCAGCTCTCGGTTCCGAACAACACCTTCATCGGCGACCACGAGATCTACAACCAGCTGATGTCGGCGCACGGGACCACGATGATCTTCTTCTTCACGATCCCGATGATGACCGGGGTCATGAACTACTTCGTGCCCCTGATGGTGGGCGCGCGCGACATCGCCTTCCCGCGCGTCAACGCGCTCGGTTACTGGCTGATCCCGGTCTCGATCTTCATCTACTACGCGGGCTTTTTCATCCCCAACAACTTCGCCAGCGGCGACCCCAGCCTGGCCAACGCCGGCTGGACCGGCTACCCGCCGCTCTCCGACCTGAAGTACAACGGGAGCGTCGGCATCGACCTCTGGTGCGTGAGCATCACCATCCTCGGCCTGAGCTCGATCATGGCCGCGGTCAACTTCCTGACCACGATCCTGGCCCTGCGCGCGCCGGGGATGAAGCTCACGCGGCTGCCCCTTTTCGTATGGGCGTCGATCTCAACCTCGATCCTCTTGTTGATCGCCACGCCATCACTGGCGGCGGGCCTGATCCTCCTTCTGATCGACCGCGAGTTCCACACCAACTTCTTCACGACGGCGGGCCGGCCGGTGCTCTTCCAGCACCTCTTCTGGTTCTACTCGCACCCGGCCGTTTACATCATGATCCTGCCCGGTTTTGGGGTCATTTCGGAGGTCATCCCGGTCTTCAGCCGCAAGGCCATCTTCGGCTACGAGTCGATGGTTCTCGCGCTCTTCGGGATCGTGTTCCTGTCGCTTGGCGTGTGGGCGCACCACATGTTCACGGTTGGCCTCAACATCTACGTCGAGACGCTCTTCATGGCGCTCACGATGGCGATCGCCGTGCCGACCGGCGTCAAGTTCTTCAACTGGATGGGCACAGCGTGGGATGGGGCAATCGAGTTCAAGACGCCGATGAAGTTCGCCTTCGGGTTCCTCGCCACTTTCTTGATCGGCGGCATCACGGGCATCTATCTGGCCGCGGTGCCGGTCGACACGCAGCTCCACCAGTCCTACTACGTCGTCGCGCACCTGCACTACGTCCTCTTCGGCGGCAGCGTGTTCACGATCTTCGCCGGCCTCTACTACTGGCTCCCGAAGATCACCGGCCGGATCCTCAACGAACGGCTCGGCAACTGGAACTTCTGGACGCTGTTCGTCGGCTTCAACGGCACCTTCCTGGTCATGCACACGCTGGGCCTGGACGGCATGCCGCGGCGGATCGCGACTTACGCCCGCCAGGACTGGGCGGCGACCAACTTCGTGATCACCGTCTCGGCGTTCCTGATCGCGGCCTCGGTGCTGATCTTCGTCATCAACGTGCTCTACAGCCGCAAGCGAGGTGAGCTGGCCGGCCCCGATCCCTGGGACGGCAACTCACTGGAGTGGAGCGTCAGCTCGCCGCCTCCGCCCTACAACTTCGAGCGGATCCCCGAAGTCCACAGCCGCGAGCCCTGGAAGGACATGAAGCTGGCGGCCCGCACGGCCCCACCGGCCACGCCGGCCCCCGCTCCCGCCCACTAAGGCGGCTCAGCCGCCGACCAGCCGGGGCCCGGCCTCCTCCGCGCGGACGCGGATCATCCAGTCGAAGAAGATCTTCACGCCCGCGACCAGGAAGCTGATCTTGCCCGCCGCCATGAGCGCGATGCCCGCCAGCGTCTGGTCGGTCAGCGGGTCGACGCCCGCGATCGCCCTCGCCGACCTGACGTAGTGCTCGTAGTAGGGCTGGTGAGAAAAGATCAGGATCAGCGATACGGTGTCCTGGGGCAGCGTGCCGACGACCAGGTAGACGAGCTTGCCGGCCTCCCGCAGCCGCCACCTGGCAGTCGTCGACGTGGCGATGAGCACCGGCCACCAGAAGAGCGCCCCGCCGGCCATGAAGGTGAGGTGCTCGACGATGTGGAGCGGCTCGGAGGCGAGAGTCGCGTCATAGAGCACGGGCAGGTGCCAGCCAAGCATGAGGACCGCGAAGATGACCTGGGCCGGCAGCGGCTCGGTGATCGTTCGGAGGCCGGGCAGGAGGCGGGTCAGGCGGGCGGCGCTGGCCGGCGTGAGCCCGAGCAGCCAGAGCGGCGGCGCGATCAGCCCGAGCAGGATGTGCTGCACCATGTGGACGCTCTGCAGGCAGCAGTCGCCGATGGCGTCTACCGGCGTCTCCAGGGCGAACCAGGCGACCAGGACGCCCAGGCCGAAGAACGCGCTCTGCAGGCGGCTGCGATCGCGCGCCAGCCACAGGTAGGCGACGGCGAAGGCCGCCAGGCCGATGTAAACCGTGGGGTCGAACGGCCAGGCCAGCCTGGCTAGGTCCGGCACAACTGCTCCGGACGGCCCGGCCCTACTGCCGCTTGTCGGCGGGCTGCTTCCGCGGCCGGCGGGCGGGGCGGACGGGCCGGTCTGTCGGCGGCGTCGCCGCTGTAGCCGTTGCTGTGGTTTCCGAGCTGGGTGGGTGTTCTTTGGCCGGCACGGCGTGTTCCTCAGCATCCATCGCGGCCAGCTCGTTGCGCCGGTTGAGGCGATCGCAGTAGACGACGTAGGCCCCGAGCGCGAAGACCCCGAGGAGGGCGAAGAAGAAGACGACGCTCAGCAGCGCCACGGCATCGAGGTTGGTCGTGGTGTTGACGTCGAGGAGCATCCGAGGAGTAATTATGGCCGCCCTCGGGCCGGGGGCGGCAGCGCCCCGATGAGCCTTCATTAGATAGGCTTCTATGGCATAAACGTCATCGACTTCGTGATCGTGATCGCGGTGCTGATCGCCGCGGGGAACGGTCACCAGCGAGGGTTCTGGCTCTCCCTCGCGCAGTACATGGGGCTTGTGGTCGGGGTCGTCCTGGGGGCCGCCCTGGCGCCGCCGATCGCCGATTTCCTCGGTGTCCAGGCCACGCCCGCAAAGCCGCTCGTGGGCGTGATCCTGCTTTTCGTGTTGGGCAGCGCCGGCTCCAGCCTGGGCTACTGGCTGGGCGAGCCGATCCGCCTCCACATCCTGGCCGCCGCCCGGGTCAGCGAGTTCGACAGCCTGGCCGGAGCGGCCTTCTCGATGGTCGCCGTCCTGGCGGTCAGCTGGTTCCTGGGCTTGAGCTTCTCGAGGGGCCCGAGCCCCACTGTCAGCCGCCTCATCCAGAACTCGACGGCCCTCCGCTACCTGGACCGGCTGGCTCCCCGGCCGCCCGGCTTCCTGGCCGGCGTCGAGCAGGTGCTGGCGGGCGTTTCCTTCCCGGCCACCTTCTCCGGCCTGGAGCCGATCGTTGGGTCCTACCCGCCGCCGGCTTCGGTCGATACGCCGGGCGTCCAGCACGCGGCTCAAGAGACCGTGCTGGTGCGCAGCCGCGGCGTGGGCTGCAGCGGGATCATCACCGGCAGCGGCTACCCGGTCGCTGGGTCTCACATCCTGACCAACGCCCACGTCGTGGCCGGCACCCGCAACACCGAGGTCGTGACCGGAACGGGGTCCTTCGCGGCCACCGTGATCTGGTTCGACCCGAACCGCGACGTGGCGATCTTGAACGTGCAAGGCCTCCGGCTGGCGCCGCTCAAGGAGAGCCCGGCCGAGCGCGGAACGCAGGGGGCGACGATCGGCTACCCGGGCGGCGGACCCGAGGTGACGGGCCCGGCCGTGGTGGACGACCGGGTCACGGCCGAGGGACGCGACATCTACAACCAGAACCTGGTCGACCGCCAGATCTACATCATCGGAGCCAAGGTCGAGCCGGGTAACTCGGGCGGCCCGCTGGTGGACCTCAACGGGGACGTCCTGGGCGTCGTCTTCGCCGCTTCGACGAGCCAGCCCGACCGCGCCTACGCCCTCTCCGACGACGAGGTGTCGGGCGCCATCAGCGGCGCGCTGAACCGGAGCACGGCCGTGGACGTCGGCCAGCGCTGCGCCGTGTGAGACGGACGCACGCGCCTACCCGAACTTAAGATGAGGCTCGGGAGCGAAGGTGGGAGCCGAATCTGGGCGCGGAATCTCGAAGCTGTTGGTCGCCGCGGCGATCGTTTATCCGGTCTTTGCCGCGGTCCTGCTCGGCGCGACCGGGCTTTTCGCCTTCCACCTCGACCCGGCAAACGCGGCCCGCGGCGTTGGCAGCCTCGGCTCCCTCGCGATGGTTTCGCCCAGCTGCTCGCAGGCGATGATGGAACCGGCGGGGCGCGTCAGCGAAGGCGAATCGGCCTGCGGCGTGACGCTCGGGTCCCGCCGGCTGTCGATCGACTGCCGCGGCCTGGCGACACTGCCGGCGGAGATCAAGGCGATCAGCTTCGACTCCAGCGGGAACCAGACCCAGGAGCCGGCCACCGTCTCCGCCGGCGGCTGCCGCCTCCAGGCCTCGATGCAGGGAGTCGAGTCCGGCCTCCGCTCGACCGCCCTCGAACCCAAGGACCTGGTCGTGATCGCCGACTTCACGCCGGGCTCGTCCGCCGCGACGGTGTTCATGGACGCCCGCTGCGCCACGGACGCCTGCTTGAGCCTGGCGCTCTGGAACGACGGGACCTTCGCGATCGCCCACTACGGGACAGGTGACAGCAAGTTCTCCAACATCGCCACCGGCAACGCGGCGCTGCGGCGGGGCCAGGCCAACCGGCTGCTGCTCTACCTGCGCGGCCAGACGGTGGTGGCGTACCTGAACGGGAAGCGCCTGGCCACGACCACCACGAGCAAGGCGCTGAGCGAAGGGCTGGTCGCACTCACGATCCGCAACGAGGACTCCAGCCGGGCGGCGGCGTTCGAAGTCCAGCGCCTCTACATCTTCCAAGGGAAATAGGCCTGGAGGGGCGAGGTCAGGAGGGGGGCTCGGGTCCGAGGATCTCCAGGACCGAGTCGGCCAGGGCCTGGCAGCCCTGGACCAGGAGCCGGTCGTCGGTTCGCTCGAGCGGCGAGTGGCTGACCCCGTCGTGGCTCGGAACGAAAAGCATGCCTGCGGGGACGTGCGAAGCCAGGATCTCGGCGTCGTGCCCGGCGCCGCTGTCCAGCAGGCGCCAGGGCCGGCCGCTGCGCTCGCAGACCCGGCTTAGCGCCGCCACGTAGCCCTCGAACATCGCCACCGGGGGCCAGGAGGTCGCCGACCTCACCTCCGCCTGGCAGCCCTCCTCGGCGGCGATCCGCTCGATCTCACCCCGGAGCCTTTGCTCGCCAGCCTTCAGCGACGCGTCGACGGCGGCACGCATCTCCACCTGGAACGTGGCGATGCCCGGCACGACGTTAGGCGCTCCGGGCTCGAAGCTGACCTGCCCGACGTTGGCCACCATCTCGGGATCGATCGCCAGCACCAGCTCACGCAGGCCGGCCATGGCCCGCGCCGCCGCCCGCCCCGCGTCCCGGCGCAGGGCAAAAGGCGTGGTCCCGGCGTGGTTGGCGGCGCCCCGGAAGCTGACCTCGTACCTGTCGATGCCGACTATGGAGCCGACCACCCCAAGCTCGAGTCCTTCGGCCTCCAGCCGCGGACCCTGCTCGACATGGAGCTCGAGGTAACCGGAGACGAGCTCTACCTGGGGGCCCGCGCAGAACCACATCGAACCCGCGAAGCCATGCCCGGTGACGCCCTCCTCGTCGTGGAAACTGGCCACCGCGACGCGGCCGGGCAGGGTTCGCGCGACCTCCAGGGCGGCCAGCACGCCGTAGGCACCGTCGAGACGGCCGCCGGCCGGAACTGTGTCCGTATGGGAGCCGAGCAGCAGCCAGGGGCCCCGACCGGGCGGGTGCCCGAACACGTTGTTGACCTCGTCAAGCCCCGCCTCCAGGCCGGCTTCGCCCATCCGTTCAACCAGCCAGCGGCGCGCCAGCACGTCGGCGTCCGAGCCGGCGATGCGGTCCACGCCACCGTCGGGCCGGCCGCCGATGCCGGCCAGCTCGACCAGGTCATCCAGCAGCCGGTCAGCCGAGACGCGCGGCATCGAAGGGAAGACGGTCGAGGAAGCGCCCATGTGACGGCAGGCCAAGCACCCGGCCCCGATCGTAGACGACCTCGCCCCGCGAGATGGTCGTGCGCACCCGGCCGCGCAGCTCCAGCCCGCTGAAGGGCGAGAACCCGGCGGCCGTGTGCAGCTCGGAATCGGTCAGCGGCCCTCGCGCCGCGGGGTCGAAGAGCACCAGGTCGGCATCGGCGCCGGGGGCAATGCGGCCCTTGCGCGGGTAGAGGCCGAAGACGCGAGCCGGAGCCGTCGAGGTGAGCCTGGCCAGATCGCCGAGGGTGATCCGGTTGGCGTCCACCCCGAACGTGTAGAGGAGTGGCAGCGTCGTCTCCACGCCGGGGATGCCAGGGCTGACCTCACGGAAGTCCACCGAGCTCCCGCGCTGGTCGAGCGAGTAGCCGCAGTGGTCGCTGCCCACGGTCTGGATCTCGCCCCGGGAGACCCGCGCCCAGATGCCGGCCTGCATCTCCTCGTCCCGGATCGGTGGCGTCATCAGGTAGCGGATGGCGTCCCGGCCTCCGTAGACGCTGTCGTCCAGGCACAGGAAATGCGGGCAGGTCTCGGCCACCGCCGCCAGCCCCCGCGCTCGGGCCTCGCTGACCAGGTCGACGGAGAGAGGGTTGGAGAGGTGCACGAAGTAGATCGGGCTGCCGGTGACGCGGCTGAAGAAGAGTCCGCGGCTCACCGCCTCCGATTCGGCGACTGCGGGTCGGGCGGCCGCGTGGTAGGCGAAAGAGGTCAGCCCCGCCGCCGCGAGCTCGCGCCTGCGGCCCTCGATGAGGTCGTCGTTCTCCGCGTGCATCTGGACCAGCAGGCCGGCCGGTCCGGAGCGCTCCATCAGGCGGTGGACCGTGAAGTCGTCGACGTAGAAGACCGTGCCCTTGTAGGTCGTGTAGACCTTGGCGCTGCTGACGCCGCGGTCGACGACGCGCTCCAGCTCGGCTTCCCAGCCGGGGTCCAGGTGCGTGATGTTCAGGTGAAGCGAGTAGTCGACGTGCGTGCGGCCGTCGGCTTCCTCCCGGACCGCGGCCAGTGCCTGCTCGAAGCCCTGGCCCTGGTGCTGGATAGCGAAGTTGATGTACGTGGTGACGCCGCCCGCGGCCGCCGACGCGCTCCCCGTAGTGAAGTCGTCCGCAGTGCGGCCGGTCCCGGTGTCGAGCGCGAAGTGCGTATGGGGGTCGACCAGGCCAGGCAGCACGTAGAGGCCGGTCGCGTCGATCGCGCCATCGCCGGCAATGCCGGGGCGCACCTCCGCGATCCGGCCGGCCTCCACCAGGATGTCGGCCTCCAGCTCGCCGCCCTCGGTCACGACGGTGCCGCCCCGGATCAGCACGGCTGCTCCTCCCCAGCCCCGCGGGGAAGGTCGGGAGGGGGAGCCTCATCCAGCAAGAAGTCCTGGGCACCCTCCCAGAGCACCAGCCGCCCCAGCTCTGCGAGCCCCTCCCGCCGCTCGATGGTGGCGAAGTGGTTGCCCGCCAGCTGGCCCATCTTGCTGCCGAAGCTGGTCGGACCGTAAGGAAAGAGGATCTCGGTCTCGGAGAGCCCGCCGGGGTAGAGCAGGAGCTCGCCCGGGGCCGGGTAGCTGGTGTGATTCTCGAACCCGACGCCCGCCTCGAGATCGCCGAGCGGCACCCAGCCGGACTCGCCGCTCCAGCGAGCCTGGATTATCTTGGAGCGCAATGGCAGGAGCCGGCGGACCGCCGCGCAGGTCTTGGGCGCGGCCGCCTCTTCCAGGCGAGCCTCGAACGTGAGCGACCCGACGGTGATCCTGAGCACCCCAAGAATCTTCCATGACTGAACCCGGAATCTCCACCCACGTGCTGGACACCACGCGTGGAGCTCCGGCCGCGGGCGTGCCGGTGACGCTCTACCGGCGCGACGGCTCCGACCTCCGCCGGGTCGGCTCCGGCACGACCGGCGACGACGGCCGGATCGCCAACCTGCTGGAGGGTGACCTCTTCCCCGGCTGGTACCAGCTGGTCTTCGATGTCGGCGCCTATTTCGGCAGCCAGCAGCACTTCTTCACGCGCATAGCGCTCGACGTGGCGGTCTCCGAGGCTCGCCATCACCACGTGCCACTGCTGGTCTCGGCCTACAGCTGCACCTCCTACCGTGGAAGTTGAGCGGCTCTTCGAGGGATCCACGCCGCTCGCCCGCAGGCTCCGCGCGGAGGCGCCGTTCGCGTCAGGCGCGGCAATGATCGGGCGAGCTCGAGAGCTGGCCGCCACGCTTAGCGAGGCCGACCAGATCGCAACTCTGAACGCCCATCCGCGAATCGGCGAGGACCCGGCGCGGCTTTCCGCCCTCTCGCTCAACGAGCAGGGAGGCGAGCGCTTGCCCGAGCTCGACCGGCTCAACGCCGAATACGAAGCAAAGTTCGGCTTCCGCTTCGTGGTCTTCGTGCAGGGCCGGCCGAAGTCGGAGATCGCGCAGGTGCTGAAGGACCGGATGCGGAACGGCCGTCCGGAAGAGCTCCGGACGGGGCTTGAGGCGGTCGTCGACATCGCTGAGGACCGGCTGCGCTGAAGCGCTCCATCCGCTACGGCAAGGCCGGCATCCGGTGCTACCGCGCTTATGGCGGCGCGAGTCCACTCTTCGGGACCGAGATCACGGTCGAAGTGTTCGGCGAGACGTTCCTGGCGGCGTACACAGAGGGCGATAACCGCAACGTCGTCGCCACCGACACGATGAAGAACTTCGTCTACGCGGCGCTGCTGGACTACAGCGGGGAGACCCACGAGGGCTGGTGCGAGCACGTCGGCCGGCGCTTCCTGGACACCTACCCGGACATGGAATGGCTGCGCATCCGGGAGCGCGACCTCACCTTCGTCGAACAGAGCGACAAGCTTCTCGCGGGGCCCGGCCGGGACTGGTACGGCACGATCGACATGGACATCGGGCGCGACGGCGTCCGCGACCTCCGCGCGGGTGCCGTCGACCTTCGCCTCGTGAAGCTCACCGGCAGCGCCTTCGCCGAGTTCGCCAGGGACGAGTACACGACATTGCCGGAACGCGAGGACCGGCCGCTTTACGTCTACCTGGACGTTCACTGGCGCTACGCGGAGCGCGGACGGCCGGTCTTTCCAGAGGAGGTCAGGTCGGACGTGTGCGCGGTGTTCGACAGCTTCGTCAGCAGGTCGATCCAGCACCTGCTGAACGAGTTCGGGATCCGGCTGTTGGACCGCCACCCGCAGCTCTCCGAGGTCTCCTTCTCGGCGCAGAACCGGCTCTGGGACACCTCCGCGGTCTCCGAGGCCGACCCCCGGCGGCGGGTCTACAGCGACCCCAAGCCGGCCCACGGCCTGATCGGCTTGACGATCAGCCGGTGACCGCCGGTTACTCCGGCACTCCGCTCGGCCAGAAGCTGGGCATCAAGGACGGTTCCAGGGTGGCCGTGCTGGCGGCCGGCGTCGAGCAGCCGCTGGAAGGGCCCTACGACGTGATCGTCTTCTTCGCGACCCACTGGCGCGACGTCGCCTCCGAGCTGCCAGAGCTACGCAAGCTGATGGAGCCCAACGCGCGGCTCTGGATCGGCTGGCCGAAGCGCGGCTCCAAGATCGAGACCGACATCACCGAGAACGTGCTCCGCGACGTCATCCTGCCGAGCGGCCTGGTCGACAACAAGGTGGCCGCGATCGACGGGCGCTGGTCGGGGCTCCAGTTCGTGATCAGGCTGGTGAACCGCTGACGGCGACTGCTTCCGCCTGGCACGCGGAGCACGCCTGGCTGCCCGAGGGCCTACGGCAGAAGGTGCTGATCGAGGCCGAGGGAGACCGCCTCGTCACCATCCGGGCCGGATCGGAGCCGCCGGCGGGCGCCCGCCGCCTGCCCGGCCTGGTGCTGCCAGGCCTCGGCAACGCACACTCCCACGCCTTCCAGCGGGCGCTCCGGGGCCGCTCGGAAACCGGCCTGGGCGACTTCTGGACCTGGCGCGAGCTGATGTACAGCCTGGCCGGGGCGCTTGACCCCGACCTGCTCTTCGGCCTCGCCCGCGCCGCCTACGGCGAGATGGCGCTGGCGGGCTACTGCGCCGCGGGCGAGTTCCACTACCTGCACCACGGTCCGGGCGGCAAGCCTTACAGCGATCCCAATGCGATGAGCGAGGCGCTCATCGCCGCCGCTGCAGCTGCGGGCCTCCGGCTCACCCTGCTCGACGCCTGCTACCTGCAGGGCGGGCTCGACGGTCGCTCGCTGGAGGGCGTCCAGCTCCGCTTCGGAGACGGCTCCGCGGCGGCCTGGGCCGAGCGCCTGAGCCGTCTCCGCCCCAGGCCCGGCCTGCGCGTCGGCGCCGCGATTCACAGCGTGCGGGCCGTGGATCCGGCAGGGATGGCCGAGGTGGTCAGCTGGGCTGCCGCCGAGGAGGCGCCGCTGCATGCGCACGTCTCCGAACAGCCGGCCGAGAACCGCGACTCCCTGGTGGCCACGGGGCTGACTCCGGCGGCGTTGCTTGACCAGGCGGGGGCGCTCGGCCGCCGCTTCACCGCCGTCCACGCCACCCACCTGTCGGAGGCCGACATCGCGCTGCTCGGCGGCACCCGGTCCACCGTCTGCCTCTGCCCCACCACCGAGCGGGATCTGGCCGACGGCGTCGGCCCGGCGGCGGCGCTGGCGAGCGCCGGCTCCCCGCTTTGCGTCGGCAGCGACAGCCAGGCCGTCATCGACCCGTTCGAGGAGGCGCGCGCCGTCGAGCTCGACGAGCGGCTGGCCGGCGGCAAGCGCGGGCGCCATCGCACGGAGGACCTGCTGGCGGCGCTCGCCCAGAACGGGATGGCGGCCCTGGGCTGGGATTCGGGCCGCCTCGAGCCCGGCCGCCTGGCCGACTTCGTGCACCTGGGCCTCGACTCGGTCCGGCTGGCCGGCTGGAAGCCGGACGATCTCCCGGCACAGGCGGTCTACGCGGCCACGGGCGCCGACGTCCGCGACCTGGTCGTGGGCGGCCGCGAGATCGTGGCCGACGGGCGCCATCTGGCGCTCGGCGACGTGGCGGCGCTCCTGAATGAAGCCGTCGCCCGGGCCCTCGCGGCTGTTATTTCTGCTTGAGCATGGGCATGTCGACTCGGCGCTGTCTGGCCACCTCGGCAGCTGACTCGTAGCCGGCGTCGGCGTGGCGGACCACGCCCATCCCCGGATCGGTCGTGAGCACGCGCTGCAGCCGGCCGGCGGCCTCCTCGCTGCCGTCCGCCACCACCACCATCCCGGCGTGGATCGAGTAGCCGATGCCGACGCCGCCGCCGTGGTGCACGGAGACCCAATGGGCGCCGGCAGCGACGTTGACCAGGGCGTTCAGGATCGGCCAGTCGGCGATCGCATCGGACCCGTCGGCCATGGCCTCGGTTTCCCGGTAAGGCGAGGCCACGCTGCCGGCGTCGAGGTGGTCGCGCCCGATCACGATCGGCGCCTTCACGCGGCCCGCCCTCACGAGCTCGTTGAACGCCAGGCCCGCGCGGTCGCGTTCGCCGTAGCCAAGCCAGCAGATGCGGGCGGGCAGGCCCTGGAAGTGGACGCGCTCCTGGGCCATGCGGATCCAGCGCTGGAGCCGCTCGTTCTCGGGGAAAAGATCGAGCACAGCCTCGTCGGTGGCCCGGATGTCGGCCGGGTCGCCGGACAGCGCGACCCAGCGGAAGGGTCCTTTGCCCTCGCAGAACATCGGTCGGATGAAGGCAGGCACGAAGCCCGGGTAGTCATAGGCGTGCTCGCTGCCGCCCGCCTCGGCGCCCGCCCGCAGGTTGTTGCCGTAGTCGAAGACCACCGCGCCGGCCGCCTTGAACTCGAGCATGGCGCCGACCTGCTCCGCCATCGAGGCCTGCGCCCGGCGCACGTACTCACCCGGGTTGCGCTCCCGGAGCTCCGCCGCCTCCTCCAGAGAAAGGTCCACCGGCACGTAACCGCCGAGTGGGTCGTGCGCCGACGTCTGGTCGGTGACCACGTCCGGCTGGAAACCGCGCCGGCGAAGCTCGACGTGGACGTCGGCGGCATTCCCCGCCAGCCCGACCGAGAGCGCCTCGCCGGCGGCTCGGGCCGCCTCGACCAGCCGCAACGCCTCGTCCAGGTCGTCTGTCGCGCGGTCCAGGTAGCGGGTTTCCAGCCGCCTTTCGATGCGCGCCCGGTCGACCTCGACCACCAGGGCGACGCCCCCCCTCGTCCAGGTCGTCTGTCGCGCGGTCCAGGTAGCGGGTTTCCAGCCGCCTTTCGATGCGCGCCCGGTCGACCTCGACCACCAGGGCGACGCCCGCGTTCATGGTCACCGCCAGCGGCTGGGCGCCGCCCATGCCGCCGAGCCCGGCGGTGAGCACGACCCGGCCCTTCAAAGTCCCGCCAAAGTGGCGGGTCGCCAGCTCCGCCAGCGTCTCGAAGGTGCCCTGCAGGATGCCCTGCGTCCCGATGTAGATCCAGGAGCCCGCGGTCATCTGGCCGTACATGGTCAGGCCCGCCCGTTCCAGCTCCCGGAACGTGTCCCAATCTGCCCACTTGGGCACCAGCATGCTGTTCGAGATCAGGACCCTGGGAGCCAGCTCATGGGTCCGGAAGACGGCCACGGGCTTGCCCGACTGGACCAGCAGCGTCTCTACGGAAGCCAGCCTCCGGAGCGACTCGACGATCGCGTCGAAGCACTCCCAGTTCCGGGCCGCCTTGCCCGTCCCGCCGTAGACCACGAGGTCCTCCGGCCGCTCGGCCACCTCCGGGTCGAGGTTGTTCATCAGCATGCGGAGGGCCGCCTCCTGGGGCCAGCCCTGGCAGGAAAGCTCGGTCCCGCGGGCCGCTCGGATCGTGCGCTTCAAGCGGCGACCTCCCCGCCCCTCACGACGGTCGCCGCCAGGTTGACGCCGTAGTGGTAGGCGACGTCGACCTCGCTCCGGCTGTCCAGGACGACGAAGGCAGCTTCGAGCCCCGGCTTCAAGCGCCCGCACCGGTCCTCGCGGCCGATCGCGGCCGCCGCGTTGCGCGTCACCCCCAGCAGCGCCTCCTCCGGCGTCAGCTTCAGGAGCCCACAGCCGAGTGCCACCATCAGCTGCAGGTTCTCCGTGTAAGAGGTGCCCGGATTGAAGTCGGTCGAGAGCGCCAAGCGGACTCCCCGTTCGACCAGCATCCGCGCCGGCGCATAGGGCGCCGCGGTCAGCATCGAGGCGCCCGGCATGAGGACGCCGACGGTGCCCGCGTCGGCCAGGGCGTAGGCGTCGGCCGGCGTCACGTGCTCCAGGTGGTCGGCTGAGGTCGCGCCCATCTCAGCCGCCAGAGCTGCTCCTCCGCCGGGACCCAGCTGCTCGGCGTGGACTTTGAGACCGAGGCCGGCGCTGCGACTCGCTTCCAGCACCCGGCGCGACTGCTCGACGTCGAAAGCGCCGTTGGGCTCGCACCAGACGTCGCTGAACTCGGCCAGTTTTCGGGCCGCCGGTATGACGCGTTCACAGACCGCGTCAATCCACGTCGCTGCGTCACTTTCGGGAGGGATGACGTGGGCGGCTAAGAGCGTCGGAACGACGTTTACCGGGTGCTCCAGGGCAGCCGTGATCCGGAGCAATCGCAGCTCCTCGGCTTCGGTCAGGCCGTACCCCGTCTTGGCTTCGACTGTGGTGACGCCGAACCCCAGGAAGCGGTCCAGGCGGGCAAGGGCCAGGGCGGTCAGCTCCTGGTCTCCCGCAGCGCGAGTCGCGGCCACCGTGGTGCGGATGCCGCCCGCCTTGTAGGGCTCTCCCCGCATCCGGGCGCCGAACTCCTCGGCCCGGTCACCGGCGAAGACGAGGTGGGTGTGGCAGTCGACCAGTCCCGGCAGCACCGCCGCACCCTCGGCGTCCAGCTCCGTAGCGCCCCGGGGTGACTTCGCGTCGCGGTCCCTGCCCACCCAGGTGATCCTGCCCTTCTCAGCCACCAAGGCGCCGCCCCGGATCACGCCGAGCGGGCCCTCGCCCAGTTCCTGATCGCAGGTGACGAGCCGGCCGGCGTTGCGCAGGACGAGGCTCACCAGACGGTTCCGATCACGGAGGCGGCCGCCTCGACCACCGCGCCGGAGCGGACCAGCTCGGCCGCCGCCTCCAGCTCCGCCGACGGCGGCCGGTCGGACCCAGGGCCCGCCACTCGCGTCCGGAGCAGGTCGCGCACGGCCGCAGTGGCCGGCGCCGGTGCGAGGGGCGACCGCAGGTCCAACGCCCGCGCTGCGCAGACCAGCTCCACCGCCAGGATCCGGCTCAAGTTGCCCAGCAGCCCGCGGAGCTTCGTTGCAGCTCCCCAGCCCATCGACACGTGGTCCTCCTGCATGCCCGAGGTCGGGATCGAGTCGACGCTGGCAGGCTGGGCCAGGAGCCGGTTCTCGGCCACCAGGGCGGCCGCCGTGTACTGCGCGATCATCAGGCCCGAGTTGACGCCTGGCTCCTCGGCCAGGAAGGCGGGCAGGCCGGCGTTGCGGTGCGGGTCCAGCAGCCGGTCGACGCGGCGCTCGGCGATCGAACCCACCTCCGCCGAGGCGATGGCCAGAAAGTCGCAAGCAAATCCGAGTGGGGCGCCGTGAAAATTGCCGTTGGACTCGATCCGGCCGTCCGCCAGGACGCTGGGGTTGTCGATCGCGGACGCCAGCTCCCGGGCGGCAACCTCTTCGGCGAAAGCGAGCGTGTCCCTGGCCGCCCCAACGACCTGGGGAGCGCAACGCATCGAGTAGGAGTCCTGGACCGCGTGCTGTGACTCGCGGTGGGAGGCCACGATCGGGGAGCCCGCCAGGAGCCGCGTCAAGTTGCTGGCGCTCGCCGCCTGGCCCGGGTGCGGCCGCAGTTGCTGGATCTCGGCCGCAAAAACGCGGTCGGTCCCGAGCAGCGCCTCGACGCTCAAGGCGGCCGCGACATCGGCCGTCTGGAAAAGCAGGCGCGCGTCCGCGCAGGCGAGGACCAGCAGGCCGAGCATGCCGTCGGTGCCGTTCACCAGCGCCAGACCTTCCTTGGTCTCGAGCCGGAGCGGCCGGACGCCCGCCGCGGCGGGCGCCTCCTGGCCGCGAAGTCTGGCCCCGGCCGGTCCGGTCGCCTCGCCTTCGCCGAGCAGGCAGAGGGCCGCGTGGGCGAGCGGCGCCAGGTCCCCGCTGGCCCCCAGGGAGCCGTGCGCGGGCACGACGGGCGTGACACCCGCATTGAGAAAGGCGGAGACCGCGTCCGCCACCTCCGGCCGCACCCCTGAGAATCCCCTGGCGAGGGTCCGCAGGCGGAGCAGCAGCATCGCCCGCACGATCTCGACGTCGAGCGCCGGCCCCATTCCCGCGGCGTGGGAGCGGATCAGCGCGTGCTGGAGCTCGGAGCGGCGCTCGGGCGGGATCGAAGTGCCGGCCAGCGCGCCGAAGCCGGTCGAGACCCCGTAGACCGGAGCGCTCGAGCGGGCGGCCGCCTCGACCAGGTCTCGGCTCGCCCGCATCGCCTCGCGGGCCGCGGGCGCGATGACCACCCGCGCACCGTGCCGGGCGACGGCGAGCACCTCCTCGGCCCGGAGGCCTTCGGAACCGACCTCCACGACTCGAGACACTGCGCTGAGCGTACTCGGTACGCCTGGCCGGTCAGGTGGTCAGGACGCGAGCCACCGCGAAGAGCAGGAGGACGACCAGGCAGCCGACCGCGGGCCCCAGAACGAAGCGCGCGGAGAAACCTTCCCTGGGCACGGCCATCCGGGTCGTGATGACCGCTGCATCGCTGGGAACGAAGGCCTCGCGCAGCGCCTGCACGAAGGCGGCACAGGTCGGCCAGCGCTCCTCCGGCCGCTTGGCGAGGCCGCGCAGGATCACGGCGTCCACCTCCGGTGGCAAGCCGAGCCGCACCTCCGAGGGCTTGATGGGCGCGTCATGCACCTGGGCGAGGAGCACCTCGGACACGGTGTCGGCCTGGAAGGGCACCACCCCTGTCAGCAGCTCATACGCCACTGTGGCCAGCGCGTACTGGTCGGTGGCCGGCATCGTGCCCTCGTCGAGGATCTGCTCGGGCGCCATGTAGGCAGGCGTGCCGGAAGTCATGCCCTTGCTCGTCGTGCTCGGCGAGCCCAGGAACTTGGCCAGGCCGAAGTCGGCGATGATCGGTGTGCCGTCATCCGTCAGGAGGATGTTGGAGGGCTTCACATCACGGTGCAGGATGCCCTCGGCGTGGGCGTGGTCCAGGGCGCCGGCGAGGCCGCTCAAGAGGGCGAGCGCCTCGGCGACAGGTGGCCGCCCGCGCTCTCGCAGGTGCTGCGCCAGAGTCCCGCCCGGCAGGAAGTCGACGACCATATACGTGAGTTCGCCCGTCTCACCGAAGTCGTGCACGGTGAGCACGTTCGGGTGACGGATGTGAGCGATGGCGCGCGCCTCGCGCCGGAAACGCTCGCGGCTGGCGCCGTGCCCGACGCTCAGGAACTTGATCGCCACCGCGCGGTCGAGCTCGGCGTGCCAGGCGCGCCAGACGACGCCCATGCCGCCGGTCGCCAGCTGGCCCTGCAGCATATAGGGACCTACCTTCAAACCCGGGTGGATCATCTGATTGGCTCCGAGACGATAACGCCAATCCACCCGGCGATCTTGTGAGATCGCCGTTCTGGAACAAAGCGAACCGTTTCAGTTCAGCGGGCGGGTAGCTCCGCGGGCGTCAGGGTCAGGTTCAGGTACTCGCCACCCCGGATGATGCGGGCCGGGAGGTCCCGGCCGATGATCTCGTCGACCATCAGCCGCTGCAGGTCGCCAGCGCCCTGGATCGGCCGCCCGTCAAGGTCCAGGATGATGTCTCCCACGTGGAGCCCGGCCCGTTCCGCCGGACTTCCGGCCACGACCTCCAGGATCTCCACGCCCGCCTCGCGGTCGAGGACCCTGGCCAGCGCTCGAGGCAGCGGCCGGCGGCCGCCCGCCACGCCCAGGTAGCCGCGGCGGACGCGGCCTGACTGGAGGAGCGAACCGAGGATCTTGAGCGTGGTCGCGTTGATCGGCACCGCCAGCCCGAGGCCCATGCCGGCCACGGCCGTGTTGATGCCGATCAGCCGGGCCCGGCCGTCCGCCAGCGCCCCCCCAGAGTTGCCGGGGTTGAGCGCCGCGTCGGTCTGGATCACGTTCTCGACGATGCGGCTGGCCGAACCCTGGCGGGTCGAGAGCGAGCGGTGCAGCCCGCTCACCACCCCGGCCGTCACCGAGCCTCCATAGCCCATCGGATTGCCGATGGCGACCACCAGCTGCCCGACCTGGAGTCGGTCGGCGTCGCCGAGCACCGCCGGCGCCACCTCGCCCCGGACGCGGATGACCGCCAGGTCCGAGAGCGGGTCGCTGCCGATCACCTCGAAAGCGAGGTCGGACCCGTCGATGAACTCGGCCCGGCCTGCCTTGAAGCCATCGACGACGTGCGCCGAGGTGAGCAGATAACCGTCAGGCGTCACCGAGACGCCAGAGCCACTGCCCCGGCGGCCGCCGCCCGCTGTGAGGCGGAGGCTGGCCACCGACGGCGTGAGCTGCTTGGCGACCGAGACGACGAGCGAGGAGTAGGCGTCCAGCGCTTCAGCCTCGGCGGTCGTACCTCCGATCGGGTCGACGGCCGGGTCGATCACGCCTGCGGTCCCTTGGCGCGCGCCTTCTCGACGCCGGCCAGGGCTTCCTTCAGGTCCTTGAGCCAGTCCGCCTGGTGCTCGGCGACGAGCTTCACGCACCACGCCAGTGCTTCACTTCGCGACCGCGCGACGCCGGAGGCCACCAGAGTGTCGAGCACAGCTCGCCCGGGCTGGCGGAGGCGGGTCATGACGGGTGTGCTGAGGGTGGTGAACAGCTTGCGCATCGGGCCCGCCTGGGCGCCCCAGGAGACCTTGCGCCGGAAGCGCCGCTCGGCTTCGTTGGCGATCTTCATGCGCTGCTCGCGGGTCTCCTCGCGGAAGCGAGTGATACGGGCCTCGCGGGCGGCGTCGTCCGCCAGGCCTTCGTCGGAAAGGGTGCCGACCACCAGGATCTCGTCCTGGTCGGCTGAAATCTCGGGCGGTCCGGTGAACCACCCGTCGGGGAGGCGCCCGGTGAACCAGGAGACGATGTCGGAGGAAGCTTGCTCTTGCATGAATTACATAATTACACACTCACCCAGATTTCAAACCATGAGCTCAAGGAGCACGACGCGTGGGGCCAGGTTTAAGTTCGGAAAGGCCCTTCCTGACAGGCTCGCGCGCCGCAGCGCGCGGCAGGCGGGCCGAGTGGCCCGCTCCAAATAAGAAAAGATCAGGACCATTCCAGGCCTCGTACCAGGCGGCGAAGCACCAAGTCAACGAGCTAGATTCGCAGGACCCGGTTTAGGTTCGTAGAGGCCCTTCCTTGCAGGCTCGCGCGCCGCAGCGCGCGGCAGGCGGGCCGAGTGGCCCGCTCCAATAAGAAAAGATCAGCACCCATTCCAGGCCTCGTACCAGGCGGCGAAGCGACAGTCCAAGGGCAGTCCCCAATGCTTGCAACCCTCCTCCCCGCCCGCGTGTTCAACTGCACGAGAGGATGACCTTCGAGCAACTCGTGGACACTTACCAGCACCGCATCTTCGGGTTCGCCCTGAACCTTTGCGGTAACCCGGCCGACGCGGAAGAGATCGCCCAGGAGGCCTTCCTCAGGGCCCACAAAGCGCTTACCGGCTGGGACGAGGAGCGCCGGCAGGAGCTGCAGGCCAGCGCCTGGCTGCACCGGATCGCGCTGAACGTCTTTAGGAACCGCCTGCGGGCGCATCGTGACACGGTGCCGCTCGAGAGTGTCCCAGAGCCGAGTCGCAACGGCCACGCGGAAACGTCCGAGCTGCGCGCGCTGGTCACCGCCCTCCCCCGCCGCTACCGCGAGGCAGTCGTCCTCCACCACGTCCAGGGTTTCCCATACAACGAGATCGCGAACCTGCTGGGCAGGCCGGAAGGGACCGTCAAATCCGACGTCCACCGGGGACTGGCCCTGCTGCGAAAGGAGATCGAGTCATGAATCTGACGGCCGAGCTGCGCAACCTGGGCGACGTCCGCGCGCCCGAGTCCTTGAGGCTGAGCCTGCTGGGAGACGCTTACGCGGAGATCGATAGCGAGATGGGACGGCTGCTGGTCGCTTTCAACGCCGGCGGAATCTCGGCAGTCAACCGAGCCGGCCGGTCCGACGACTTCGAGCTCTGGTTCGGACGCCGGATGGGGCGCCCGCTGAAGCGTGTCGACGCGGTCCCCGAGCACCTCGTCCGCAAGCTCCGGTTCGACCTCCGCGGCCTGACGCCGTTCGAGCGCGACGTGCTGCTCAAGACAGCGCAGATCCCGCGCGGCCAGGTGCGGTCGTACGGCTGGGTGGCCCGCGAGATCGGACGGCCGGCGGCGGTCCGCGCGGTCGGCACCGCGCTCGCCAACAACCCGATCCCGTACTTCATCCCCTGCCACCGTGTGGTCCGCTCGGACGGCGTGATCGGCAACTACGGCATGGGCGGCCCGGAGGCGAAGAAGCAGATCCTGCGCCTCGAAGGCGCCGACCCTGACGCAATCGAGGCCTGGGCGCGGCGCGGCGTGCGCTACCACGGCAGCGACACGACGCACATCTTCTGCTTTCCCACCTGCAGCCACGCCCGGCGCGTGCAGGAGCGTCACCGGGTCGGCTTCGGGTCGGAGCGGGAGGCTTTCGCGGCGGGCTACCGGCCCTGCAAGGTCTGCCGCCCCGCCCTCGCCGCCTAAGCGGAGAGGGCCTCTTCCGATCGTGCGTTGCGCGTCGAACCCGGTTAAAGGAACTTAAAGGCCCTTCCTCATAGGCCCGCGCGCCGCAGCGCGCGGCAGACGGCGCGAGTGCGCCGCTCCGGGACGAGCGTTGCGCGGCGAACCCGGTTAAAAGCCGTAAAGGCCCTTCCTTATAGGCCCGCGCGCCGCAGCGCGCGGCAGGCGGGCCGAGTGGCCCGCTCCGTTTAAATTCAAGACAGTGGCCAAACCCGAGCCTCCACCGCTGGCTGAGTACGCGAAGAAGCGGGACTTTAAGAAAACACCCGAGCCTTCGGGCGAGGCGAAAAAGGCCAAGCCGACCAAGCTGCCGCGCTTCGTCGTCCAGCAGCACCACGCCACCCGCCTGCACTGGGATTTCCGGCTCGAGCGCGACGGCGTGCTGGTCTCCTGGGCCGTCCCTCGCGGCATCCCCCCGGACCCGAAGCAGAACCACCTGGCGGTCCACGTGGAAGACCATCCGCTCTCCTACATCGACTTCCACGGCGAGATCCCCGAAGGCAGCTACGGCGCCGGCCGCGTCACGATCTGGGACGAGGGCACCTACGAAACCCTCAAATGGTCCGATCGCGAGGTGATGGTCGTCCTCCACGGCAAGCGGGTGCAAGGTCGCTACGTCCTCTTCCAGACGCGCGGCAAGGACTGGATGATCCACCGCATGGACCCGCCCCAGGATCCCGGCCGAGAGCCCATGCCCGACCGCATCGTCCCCATGACCGCGAAGCTCGCACCCGACCTGCCGCGGGACCAGGAACGCTACGGGTTCGAGTACAAGTGGGACGGCATCAGAGCCGTCGCCTACCTCTCAGGCGGGCGCCTCCGATTGCTGAGCCGGAGCCTGGAGGACGTCACCTTCCGCTACCCCGAGCTGCGGGCCCTGGGCGAGGCCGTCGGCGCGCAGGAGATGATCCTCGACGGCGAGGTCATCGCCGTGAACGAGAAGGGCCGGCCGAGCTTCGAGCGCCTCCAGGAGCGGATGGGCCTCGTCAACGAGCGCGACATCAAGCGAAAGATGCAGACCGTCCCGGTCGCCTACGTGATCTTCGACCTCCTCTTTTTGGACGGCCACCCGACGATGCCGCTCGCCTACACGGAGCGCCGCCGTCTGCTGGAAGGGCTGCAGCTGAAAGGGAAGTTCTGGCAGGTCCCGCCTTACCAGGCAGGCGAGGGCGAGACCATGCGAGAGGCCAGCCGCAAGCTGGAGATGGAGGGGATCATGGCAAAGCGGCTCGACAGCGCCTACCACCCCGCCCGCCGCTCCGACGCCTGGCTCAAGATCAAGAACCACCTCCGCCAGGAGGTCGTCATCGGAGGTTGGTTGCCGGGTGAGGGCCACCGCGAGGGGCGGATCGGGTCGCTGCTGATCGGCTATCACCGAAACGGGGACCTCGTCTACGCGGGCAAGGTCGGGACCGGCTTCACCGATCGCATGCTGGAGGAGCTCGAGGCCAAGCTCAGGCCGCTGCGCCGCGACTCCTCGCCCTTCACAACCGCCGAGCCGCCACCGCCGAAGGGCGCCATCTTCAGCGAGCCGGAGCTGGTCGGGGAGGTGGAGTTCACCGAGTGGACTCGCACCGGGCAGATGCGACATCCCTCCTTCAAGGGCCTGCGCAACGACAAGCCGGCCAAGGACGTGGTTCGCGAACAATACATCGCCAGCAGATAATTCTCTGTTAGCAGCGATGTCAGATTGGAATTGGGCGAAGCGTCGCGACCAGGCCATCGTGATCCTCGCCGGCCTGGTTCTCCTGGGGACGCTCCTCTGGGTCCTGGGCCACATCATGCGGCCGATCGTGATCGTGCTGCTCGCCGTCGTCATCGCATACGCCCTGGAGCCGGTTCTGTCCCGGTTGGAGCGCTTCATGCCGCGGGTCGTGGCGGCCCTCTTGAGCTACATCATCGGGGCCCTCGTCGTAGGCGGCCTGGCCTACTTCCTGCTAGCGCCGCTCGTCTTCCAGTCGCACGAGCTCTTCGTCCGCCTGCCCACGTATTTCGAACGCTCCGACCAATGGCTCAATGCCCAGGCGGCGTCGGTCGGCATCCAGCTGCCGCCGCCCAACCAGGCGCAAGGCACGGTCTTCAGCTATGTCGGCAGCGGCTTGCGCGAGATCGTGCTGCAGGCCATCTCGGTGGTGGCGGTCGCTGCCCGCGCCCTGGTTGACGTGGCGCTGATCCTGCTGCTCGCCTACTGGTTCATGGTGGACGGCAAGCGCATCCGCGACGCCTTCGGCTATCTGGTGCCTGGCGAGCAGCGCCAGCGCGTGCAGTTCTTAGAAGAGACCATCAGCCAGGTCCTTGGCGGCTACATCCGCGGCCAGCTGACGATGGCTCTGATCATCGCCGTGATCTCCGGCGTCGGCTGCTGGTTGCTGGGCGTGCCTTACCCGATCGTGATCGCGGTTCTCGCCTTTTTCTTTGAGCTGGTCCCGATGGTCGGCCCCATCCTGGCCGCCCTGCCCGCGCTCCTGATCGCCGCGTTCCAGCCCTTCCCGCTGGTGGTCTGGGTGCTGATCTTCTTCCTGGCGACGCAGTTCGTCGAGAACAACATCCTGGCGCCTCGCATCAGCGGCGGCGCGGTGGGGCTGCACCCCGTGGCTGCGATCCTGGCGCTGGTCATCGGATCCGACCTGGGCGGAATCATCGGCGCGCTTTTCGCGCTCCCCGCGGCATCCGCCGCGAGTGTCCTGATCTCGGCGGGGCTCAAGAGCTGGCGGGGCGAGCCGGTGATCGTCAAGCGGGGCGGCCTCACCTTCCGGATGCCGCGCCGCAAACGCGAGCCCGTAGCCCCGTAGGGCCCTGCTGACGCCAAACGCGCGAAATCAGGGAGGTCGAAGCGCGCGGCTGACGCCAAACGTGCGGAACGGCGGCCGAGGGCCCCCCAATGGCCCCCGCCCCCGCTGGACACGCCGCAGCGAGGGCAAGGGGGTTGGGTGTGGAAGTCCTAGGTAGTCGTGACGGCGGGCCTCAGGAAGCGCCGCGCCAGGGGCGGCAGCAGGACCAGAACGGCAGCGGTGGCGAGGAACAGGTCGGCGGCGCTCCAGAGGCCGAAGTCCCGGACCATCGGCACGTCCGACACCGCCAGCACCCCGAACCCGAGACCCAGCGCCAGCGCCGAGGCGACGATGGCCGGGCCGACGCGGGTCGAAGCAAGAGCCGCGGCTGCGGCGGCCGTCGCCCCGGCCTTCAGCTCCGCGGCGTAGCGAGCGAGCCAGAGCACACTGAACTCGGTCGCGAAGGCCACCACCACCCCGGCCAGCAGGATCGTGATCGGGCTCGCGGGCTGGTGGCTCAGGTAGAGCGTGCCGGTCGCCCAGCCCGCCGCGGCGAAGGCAGGCACCACGGCCAGCACCGCGGTCAGTGGCCGGCGGTAGGCGATGCCCACCACCAGCAGGACCAACCCCAGCGCGAGCAGGTTCAGCCGGAGCTCGTCGGCGCGAAGCTGGGCTAGGGAATCGGAGGCGACGACCGAGAGACCGGCCGGGTAGGCACGGTAGCCGGGCGGCGGCTTGTCCACGCCGCGCAGACCCGCAACCAGGCGGCCGTCCTCCTGGACCGATGTGAAGCGCGTCAGCGCGAAGACAGATCTGGAAGCCCCGGTCTTGGTGTCGAGGACGGCGCCCGTGAAGTAGGGCGGGAGCCGCTGGAGGATCTGCTCGGTCAGGTTGCGGTCGGGGAGGTTGCCCTGGTTGAAAGCCTTGAGGAAGCTCGCCAGGCTCGTTTCCGGCTTGATCGCCGACCCGTCCGCCTTGACCGCCTGGCCGGTCGCGTTGTCGAGCCAGGCGATCGCCTCGGGCGAGGCCACCGCCGGCCCCAGCAGGACCAGGTCCAGCTCCCCGGCCAGGCCGACGCTGCGGCGGACGTAGTCGGCGTCGGCGACCGCGGCGCTGCCTGCCGGCATCAGCTTGATCGGGTCGGTCTCGACCTGGACGGCCGGGAGCGCGGCCCAACCGAGGGCGCCGGCCAGCAGCAAGGGGAGGACGAGCGGCAGCGGCGCCCGGCCGAGCCGCGCCAGCAGCGGCCAGCTCGGCTTGGGAGTGGGCCTGGCCAGGAATCGGCGCAGCTCGCTCGAGAGAACCAGGGCGAAGAGCGGGATCCCGACCAGCACGCCGGCCAGGTAGGCCATGACCACGCCGATGGCCAGGAAGAGCGCGAACTGGCGAACCAGCGGGATCGGTGAGAGGGCGAACGCGAGCACGCCGACGATGGTCGCCAGCGCCGCGATCGCGGTCGGCGGTAGGATCGCCGCCGCCGTCCGGGTGACCCGGCCCACCGGCCCGCCTTCCTCGTCGGCGAGGCGGTTCAAAGCCTGCAGGGTGTAGTCAGTCGAGAGGCCGAGCACGATCGGAAGAACGGCCAGTGTGGCGGGCGTGAAGGGCAGCCGGAGGAGTCCCGCCGCGCCCGCCGTCCAGAAGGCGGCCAGCGCCGCCAGCGGGACGACCAGCAGCCGGAGCGGCACCCGTAGCACGAGGAAGCTGACGGCCAGCATGACCAGCAGGGTCACGGGCAGGAGGCGGAGTAGAGCCACCTGGACCGCGTCCGCCAGCGAAGCGGCCAGCACCGGCGACCCGGAGGCGGTCAGCTTGAGGTCGGAGAGGTCGCCACTGGTGGAGAGGCCGGCGGCACTCGAGGTGGTGGGCGTCGGGGCGCCCGGCGGGGCGCTGGGGGTGGCAGCCCTGGCGGCCGCCGGCTTGTGGCGGGCCTTGTCGACGCGGGCCAGCACCGCGCGGACCTGCGAGAGCGTGGCGTGCCGGTCCAGCCGGACCGTGATCAAGGCGTGCCTTGGGTCGGGCAGCGCCCAGGTCCAGTAGGGCCGGGTCGTGGCGCCGCCCGGCTCGAGCAGGACCTCGCCGATGAAAGCCGGGTTGTTGAGGGCAGGCAGGCCGAGCGTCGGATACTGCGCCGCCAGCCGTTGAGCACAGGCCCGAGCGGCGGTGTCGAAGGCGGCCTGGCCGGCTTTGGCCTGGTCGGTCTGGGACTTTCCCTGCGCCGCGGCGTCCTTCACGGCCTGGGCCTGGGCGGTCTGGGCCTCGACCGCGCAGGTCTCCAGCCCCCGCTTGGTGACCTCCAGCGCCAGCTCGTTGACCACGGTGCCCGGTCCGTAGACCTTCTTCACGCCGGGCCTGCCGGCGATGTCGCCCTCGAGAGCCGCCAGCCCGATGAAGTGGTCGCCGGTCAGGAGGTCCTTGCCCGGCTGGGCCTCGACCTCGATCACCAGCGGGTCGGCGCCGAAGCTGTTGGCGAAGAGAACCTGGTCGGCGAACGCGGGCGAGCCGGGGTCGGCGAGCAGGTCGACGCTGGCGTCGGTCTGCAGGCCCTGCAGGCCCAGCGGCTTGTAGGTGACAAAGCCCAGCGCCAGCACAGCGGTGAGCACGGCCGCGATGGCAAGGACGGCTGCGGGCCGGCGGGTAAGGGTCGCGATGGTGAAGCTCCGGTTACCCGCGGGACGGCGGGCGCGCGCCGCTATCTCCACCCCGTCAGCACTTGCCTACGAGCGCCAGCAGCGGGTCGCAGCTGGGCGACGGCGACGGCGTGGGCGAAGACGATGGCGAAGACGACGGTGATGGCGTGGGCGAGTCCGGGCTCGCGGCGCCCGGCGAAGAAGGCGAGCCTGACGAAGGCTGCGGGGACGCGCTCGATTTGCGGTCCGGGTTGGCGCCGTTGCCGCAATCGGGATTCCGCGGGTTGTTGAGGCTGTCGCAGGCGGAGTCGAAGACAGCGAACTGCCGCAGGTAGTTGCCGTTGGCGTCGCGCTGGTGGATGGCACTTTCGCCCTCCGTACCGAGGACCGAGATGCCCTGCTGGAAGAGGGCCAGGTTGGGCGCCATGTAGCCATGCAGCGTGTCGAAGGTGACGTTCAAGCGACCCACCAGCGGGTCGAGCATGACGACCGTCTGGTGCAGGTTCTGCTCGTTGCCGTCGAGCGTCGCGTTGAAGTCTGCCATCAGGTCGGCCAGGTGGTGGATCAAGCCGAGGAGCGCGAGCTGCTGGCTGTCGATCGTGGCGTTCACGTCGTTGGCGTTCTGGATCAGCTCGCCGAGGTTCTGGCGGCTCTGGTCGAGCCGGTCGCTGGTGATCGAGAGGTTGACGATGATGCCGTCCAGGGAACCATCGTGCGCCTGGATGGTTGAAAGCCCGCCCCGCGACTCCCGGGAGAGGCCGTTCAGGTTGTCGAGCAAGTCGGCGATGTCGCCCTGCCGGCCCTCCACGCTCCCGCCGCCCTGCTGGATCACGGTCTGGAGCCTGGCCCTGGTCTGCGGGTCGAGCGCAGAGAGGAACTGGTCGAAGTCGACAGGCGTGATGGTGTCCGTGCTGGGGATGGTCGTCCCGCTCTTGATGGTCTCGGCACCCGACACCGGCTGCAGCTCGACGTACTTCTGCGCCAGCAACGTCGAGTAGCGGATGCGGGCGATGGTGCCCTTGTGCACCGGTGTGTACTGCTGGCTCAGCCGCATCGTGACGCGCGCCTGGCTGCCGTCGGCCGTCACGTCGGTGACCTGGCCGACAGGATGGCCGGCGATGACCACGTCGGCCCCCTTGATGAGGCCGTTGGCGTCCTTGAAGTTGGCTTGCAGCGTGTAGTCCTGGCCCGGCGGCCAGAGGCTCAGGTTGAAGGGGAGGCCGAAGTTGACGTTGATGGCGGCGGCGAGCAGCAGCAGGGCCGCCAGGCCGCCCAGGAAGACAAACCCGCCCCGCCGCTGGGCGGCCGCCTCCCGGCGCGCGCGAACCGTGCCGCTAGCCGCCAAGGAGCAGCTCCACCAAGGCCTGGTCGCTGATGCCGGCGGCCCGCTTGGGAGCCGGCTCGGTCGTGGGAGCGGGAGAGGGGGCGCTGCCCGGAGCAGCCGGTCCGGCCGCACTGCCCGGCGGCACGGGGGCGGGATCGTGGCAGCTGTTGGCGGGATCGGCGGCCGCCGTGCACTGGCCGCTCAGCGCCAGCACCCGGACGTAGTGGCCGTTGGCGTCCTTGCCGCCCGTCACGGACTCGCCTTCGACGACGGCAGTGAGCAGGTTCGGCAGGCTGGGCCGGATCCCGTTGATGACTGTGTCGGTGGTCCCGATGTAGTTGGTCAGCCGGCTCGCGGTTACCGGCGCCCGGCTGAGAACCAGCGCCAGGTTGCCCTCGTTGCCGGCCATCGCGATGTCGAGCTGCTGGAGCACGGCTGCTGTCTCGTCGATGGAGGCCGTGATCGAGTCCTCGACCTGGACCAGCGCCGCCAGCGTGCGGTTGGTGTCGGCGATGTTCTGGGAGATGGGCGCTTTCTGCACCTCGCTGTTGAGCTGCTCGCTGGAATCGAAGAAGAGCTTGGTGTCAGCATCGCGCTCTTTCAGGATCGCGGTCACCTTGTCGAGGTTGGCAGAGGAGTTGCCGAGGTGCTGGAGGGCTGAGTTCATGTCATCGCCGCGCCCCTGTGACGCGTTCCCGAGCTCGACGAAAATCACCTGCAGGTTGTTGCGCACGTCCGGCTGGAGCGCGTTCAGCACCTGGTCGAAGTCGGTCGTGACGTGACTGCGCGAAAGCGGGATGACGCTGCCGTCATGGATGCTGCCCTTGGAGCCCGAAGCAAGTTGCACGAACTTCGGACCGAGCAGGCCGTGCGGCTCGATGGTGGCCGTCGCGTCGGAGTGCAGCTGGTTCACGTACTGGGGCTGGATGGCGGCGTGGATCCGCGAGCTGGAGCCCTTGTACTCGATTTGCTCGACCTCACCCACCCGGATCCCGGCCAGCTCAACGCCCGCGCCCGGGTTCATGACGCCAAAGGGCGTGGACTCGATGACCAGGTGCGCGCTGCGATTCCAGGGGAACTGGATGGGAACGAAGCTCACGACGGCGATGGCCGCCGACCCGAAGATCAGCAGCGCTCCGATCACACGCTTCAGGTGCGGGCTGGCGGTCCTCATGGGGTCGGCGTGCCTCCCGCGCAAGAGAGCTGCGCCGGGTGCAGCGAACCGGTCGTGGCCTGGCCCGGCAAGTTGATCGTCGTGTAGACGCGCAGCTCATACCCGGCGCCGTCCTGCGAGTTGTGCGGGTACTTGTAGCCGGTCGAGGATCGAAGCCCCGCGATGGCGTCGATGATGTTGCTGTAGCACATGTTCACGTCAGCCAGGACGGGGTCGCTGGTGGACGACAGCTCGCGCAGCCGCGCCTGCAGGGCGGGCATTTCCTTTAGCAACTGGTTCAGGTCCTGCTCGTGACCACCGAGCCCGGCGTTGATGCGGCCGAGCGCCTCGTTCGCGTAGACGATCTCGGCCTGGATCGCGGCCTCGTGCGCGGCCAGCGCCTGCAGCAGGTCGGCACCCTGCGCGATGTCGGCGCGGAAGCTCTGGTCCTCCGCGGCCATCTGCTGCGTGATGATGTCGAACTCGACGGTGAGCTGATCCAGCACCTGCTGCTCACTGTCCAGGTTCGCGGTCACGTCAGCGGTCTGGGCGCTGATCGCGGGCAGCTCGCTCAAGACCTTGTTCACGTCCTGGCCCCGGCCCTGGAGCATCTTGCCGCCCTCCAGCGTCGCCGTCTTGATCTTGGCCCGGGTGTTGGGGTCGAAGATGTCCATGACTTGGCTCAGGTCAACCGGCGCCGCCGTGTTCTCGATCGGGATGCTGCCGCCGGAGCGGATCGGCGTGTTGCCGTCGGCGCCGGGCGCCACGTCGATGAACATGTTGCCGAGGAACCCCTTCGGCCGGATCTGGAGGTGGGTGCCCTGCCGGAACGGCGCGTACTTGTGGTCGACCTGCATCGTGATCAGCGCACCGCCGGAGCGATCGCTCTCGGGCGCGACCGCCACCTGGGTGACCTTGCCCACGACCACGCCGCTCACCACCACGTCGTTGCCCGGAGTGACGCCCTCGGCGCTCACGAAGTGGCCGGTGACGCTGTAGGTCTGGTTGCCGCCGACGCCGAAGAAGACAGCCCCGAAGGAGGTCAACA
>Ga0209577_10000830_pt1 | contig 30893 bp, 28 predicted proteins | sample GraSoiAngelo_109_FD_185874 | JGI IMG/M metagenome (GOLD analysis project Ga0209577, IMG submission 185874) | Grasslands soil microbial communities from the Angelo Coastal Reserve, California, USA - 14_0903_12_20cm (SPAdes) (version 2) | ecosystem: Environmental > Terrestrial > Soil > Grasslands...
CTGGCCCAGGACGTACTCGGCGGCCGATACCTTGAAGGCCCCCGGGGCCTCCACGTTTACCTGGGTCGTCAGGCCGTCCTTCACGATGATCGCGAAGCGCTGGCCACGGAGCCCCATGCCGAAGGCCTTGGCGTCGAGCTCGAGTCCGAGGGCCCGGGCGTAATCGCCGTTGCCGTCCGCGAGCATCAGGATCTTGTCGCCGACGCCCGAGGCCTTGCCCCAGGCGTTCATGACGAACACGTCGTTCACGGCCATGCAGGCGATGGTATCGACGCCCCTGGCGCGAAGCTGATCGGCGAGCTGCACGAAGCCGGGCAGGTGCTTGGCGTCGCAGGTCGGCGTGAAGGCGCCCGGGACCGAGAACAGCACGACGAGCTTGCCCTTGAAGAGCTCATCGGTCGAAACGTCCTTGGGCCCTTCCTTGGTCATTTTCTTCAGCGTGCCCTTGGGCATGCGCTCGCCCGCCTTGATAGCCATATCGTCTCCTTTGCTCCTTGATTCAGCGCCGGCGGCCGCGCGCGCGCCTCAAGCCTGTTTGGCGTGCAGCGTCCAGAGATTGGCGAGTCGCTCCAGCGAAGGATCGCCCTTCACGGCATGGAAGGCCTTGGCCGCGTCCTCCTTGTGGCCGGCCTTCAGCTGCGAGATGCCGAGCAGCAGTCGCGCCTCGCCCTCGCTGCGCAGCCCGCCCTTGGTGAGGCCCTTGGAGATCTCCTCGACCGCCTTGTCGTACTCGCCGTAGCCGAAATACGCGAGGCCGAGGCCCACGTTCTTCGCCCCGGTGGCGGCGGCGTCGGCCTCCTTGGCGATCCGCGGCAGGCTTGCCCGGTCGGTCGCCGCGGCCTTCTTCGCGCTCTCCAGCAGCCGCTCGTTCTTCTGCTTCGCGCGCTGGTCGGCGAAGACTCCCTTCGCGATGCCCTTCTCGAGGATGCGCTGCGCCTCGCCGGGTGAGCCGGCCTCGAGTGCGAGCTGCGCCATCTCGGTGTAATCCTCCGGATTCTTCAGCACGTCGACTTCGGACATGAGACGGTAGGTCTGGAGCGTGTTGGCGTCGTTCCCCGAGGTCTGCTGGCGCAGCGTGAACAGCAGCTGGTACCAGTAGTCGGGCTTGGGGTAGTAGGTGACGACCCGCTCGAGCGCGCGCGTCTCACAGGGCTGGTCGTTCAGCTTGGCGCAGGCGCTCAGGATGAGCTGCAGCGCCTCGCTCTTGGGCGTGCGGCCTTCCTTGATCACATTATCCACCTGGCCTTCCTCGAAGTGCAGCGTGCCCTTCCAGTCGCCCTTCAAGTAATACGCCTGGCCCACCAGCGTCCGCAGCTCCTCGTCCGCGAACCCACCCTTGATGGCGCGGTTGCCGAACTCGATGGCCTTCTCGTAGTTCTTGATCTGGTAATTGACCTGCGCAAGGCCCCGTACCAGCCCCTGCAGCTCCGACTGCGGCACGAAACCGTCGTCGATTTCGGCTTCCATGACCTTGGCGGCGTCGGCGTAGTTCCCCGTCCTCACGTAGGCCACTTTCAGCATCTCGTTGATCACGTGCTGGTCGTACGGCGACTTGCCGGGGCTGGCCTGCGACTCCTTGAGCTTGAGGATGGCGTCGCTGTACTTCTTGGCCGTCAGGTCGTCCTGCGCGGCCTTGAGCGGCTTGGCCATCTTGGCGCTGACGTTGTTCTTGCCCTCCTCCGCGAGCGCGGGCCCCGCGAGCAGCACTCCGGCGCAGCCGGCGATGAGGGCGCCAGCGAACCGCGCGCGCGGCGTTGCCCCGGTGAGCTTGAGCTTGTGGGTGAACATTGCGTTGGATCCTCAGTCCCTGAACTCGGCCACATTGACGAAGCCGATCTTCTTCATGTGGTTGCGCTGCGCGGCCGCCAGCACCTTCGCCACCACATCGTACTTGGCCCGCCTATCCGGCCGCAGGTGAATCTCCGGCTGCGGATCCTTGTCCCGCTCGGCGTGGAAGAAGCTCTCGACCTGCTGCAGGCTCGATACCGGTGTGCCGTTCCAGACCACCGTGCCGTCGAAGTCGATCTCGAGCTCGATGACCTCCGGGGGCGTGGGCGGCGGCGGCGGCGGGTTGGTGACGTTCGGCATGTCGAGCTTCACCGCGTGGGTCATGATCGGCAGCGTCACGATGAGGGTGACGAGCAGCACCAGCATCACGTCGATGAGGGGCGTGGTGTTGATGTCGCAGAAGGTGTCCCCGGCGGAGGTACCGACACTCATTGCCATGGCGTGAGCTCCTTAGTCAGCGGTAGCCGCGTATGCCGTGGTCGGGCTCGGTCAGGAAGCCGACCTTGGCGATGCCGCCGCGCTGAATCGCGTACATGACGCGGCCGATGGCCTCGTAGCGGGTTTCCTTATCGGCGCGGATCTGGACTTCGGGCTGCGGCTTGCGTACCGCGGCTTCCTTCAGGTAGGCGAGCAGCGCATCGCGGTCCGGCACGGCCTTGTCGTTCCAGTAGATCCTGCCGTCCTTGTCGACGGCGATGGTGATGTTCTCGGGCTTGGTCTGCGTCGGGATGTTGACCGCCTTCGGTAATGTCACGTTCACGGTCTTCGTGATCACCGGAATGGTGATGAGGAAGATGATGAGCAGCACCAGCATCACGTCCACGAGCGGCGTGGTATTGATGGTCGCCATCACCTTGACTTCGCCCCCGCCACCAGAACCCACACTCATGGCCATGGCCAGTCCTCCAAGCGCCGGGGTCTCACTTTCCGATCGCCGACGCCTTGGCGCCGGCCGCCCGCGCCCCGCCGCCTTCGCCGCCGACGCGGGCTCCGCTCACCAGGTAGGCATGCAGGTCGGAGGCAAAGTTCCGCAGCGCGTCCTGGATGACCTTGTTGCGACCGAGCAGCCAGTTGTAACCCATGACCGCGGGCACCGCGACGAACAGCCCGATGGCCGTCATGATGAGCGCCTCGCCGACGGGGCCGGCCACCTTGTCGATGCTCGCCTGCCCGGCGACGCCGATATTCACCAGCGCGCCCAGAATGCCCCACACCGTGCCGAACAGGCCGACGAACGGGGCGACCGAGCCGACGGTGGCGAGGAGCCCCAGCCCATTGTGGAGCTTGCTGTTCACCTGCTCCACCGCGCGCTGCAGCGACATGGTGATCCACTCGTTCAGGTCGATGCGGTCGGTAAGGCGCCCGTCGTGATGCGAGGCGGCCCGCAGCCCGTCCTCCGCGATGCCGCGGAAGTCATCGCCCTTCTTCAGCCGGTCGACGCCATCCTTGATGGAGGGCGCGCTCCAGAACTGCTTCTCGACCACCCGCGCGGACTGCTTGAGCTTGCGCTGGTCCCACAGCTTCGTGAGCATCACGTACCAGGAAGCGAGCGACATGATCAGCAGGATGACCAGCACGGCGCGCGCGATGATGTCCCCGGTCGCCCAGAGCGCGGCCAGGCCGTAAGGGTTGTCGGTCGAGACCGTAGGTTGGTTTTCCATTTAGTTTTCCTCGAAATCGGAAATTAGGCCGCACCGGGCGGCGCACTGCCTATCACTTGATCTGGAACCTGACGGCGAAGCGGCCACACCCGGCCACAGGCTTCCCGTCTTCCGTCGGCGCCTTGTAACGGCCGGAGCCCGACTTCGCGCACTTCAGGCCCGCCTCATCGAGACGCGCGCTCCCGGAGCTCTGTCCGATCGTCGGGTCGCCCGTGAGCTTGCCGCTCGCATCGACGCAGAAGGCGACCACCGTGGAGCCCTGCTCCTCGAGGCGCCGCGAGGCGGGCGGGTAGTAATCGTCGCAGTTCGGAAAGTTCTTGCCGGGGCCGGCGGCCGTGCGACTCGTCGGCCGCGGCGGCGGCGCCGGGTGCGGTGTCGCCGCGACGGCCGTGATGGCGGTGGTCGGGGCGGTCTCCACCGGGATCTGGATCTGAACGTCGGGCGGCGGCACCTCCACCGGCGGCTTCTCGAACTCCGGCGGCGGCGGCGGCGGCGGCTCCTTTTCCGTCTTCACCTCTTCCACGATGTCGGTCTGGATCGGCGGCGCGATCACTTCCATCACGCGGCGCGCGAGCCCCGTCGCGAGCGCCCACGCGAGGAACACGTGCACGCCGATGATGACCACCAGCACGGCCCCGCGCCGTGTGAAGAACTGGGAATCGTGTACGTAGACCGTCATGAGTTATTTAGCGTGACCCCGTCGGAACACACCAGCCCCGGTGAGCAAAAGCCGACTTATGTCTTTTTCGTTGCCCTTATAGCCCGAAGGACCCCCTCCGGACGGAGTTCGCGGCTGCGCGCAGCGACGAATGCTGCGCGAACTGTAACCGCTGCCCTCCGCACTTGACAACTCCGGCGCGGTCTCAAGAGTTACGCCGACGTGCCTGTATGGTCTCAGTCACCGCTCCCCGCGAGGCGCTTCCGACGAGCTGCGCGTACTTCGCGAGCACGCCGCTTTGCGCGTAGGGCTTCGGCGGCCGCCAGGCGGCGCGCCGCCGCCGCAGCTCCGCGGCGGGCAGCTCCACGTGCAGCTCCCTTCTCGCGGCGTCGATACGGATCCGGTCGCCGTGGCGAAGCAGCGCGATCGGTCCGCCGACGGCCGCCTCCGGGGAGACGTGCCCCACGACGAAGCCGTGACTGCCCCCGGAGAAACGCCCGTCCGTGATGAGGGCCACCTGCGCTCCGAGGCCGCGTCCCGTGATGGCGCTGGTCGGGCTCAGCATCTCGCGCATGCCGGGTCCCCCGCGCGGGCCCTCCCGTCGGATCACCACCACGTCCCCCGCGCGTACCCGGCCACCGAGGATCGCCTGCGTCGCGCGCTCCTCGCCCTCGAACACACGCGCCCTTCCGGCGAAGCGCTCACCTTCCTTGCCGGTGATCTTCGCCACCGCACCCTCTGGCGCGATGTTCCCGTAGAGGACCACGAGGTGACTGTCCTTCTTCAGCGGGTTCGACAGTGGGCGCACAATGTCCTGTCCGCTCATGTACATGGGAACGTTTTCGAGATTCTCCCGCAGCGTATGACCGGTGACCGTGAGGCAGTCCGGATGCAGGAGTCCTGCTGCGAGCAGCATCTTCATGAGCGGCTGGATGCCCCCGATCGCGATCAGCTCGGACATGAGGTACCGTCCGCTCGGCTTGAGATCCGCGAGCACCGGCACGCGCCGACCGATCCGGGTGAAGTCGTCGAGCTCGAGCCGAACGCGCGCCTCGTGCGCGATGGCCAGCAGGTGCAGCACCGCATTCGTCGAGCCCCCGAGTGCGATCACCACCGTAATGGCGTTCTCGAACGCCTGCCGGGTGAGAATGTCGCGCGGCTTCAACCCGCTGCGTACAAGGCCAACGACGGCCTCTCCCGCCCGGCGGCAGTCCATGCGCTTGTCCTCCCCGACGGCCTCCTGGGCGGAGCTGCCCGGCAAGGACAAGCCCAGGGCCTCGATGGCGGAGGCCATGGTGTTCGCCGTGTACATTCCCCCGCAGCTGCCGGGCCCGGGGATGGCCGTGCGCTCGATCTCGAGCAGGCCGGCATCCGAGAGCTTCCCCGCAGCGTTGGCGCCGACCGCCTCGAAGACCGAGATGATGTCCCGCCGCTCGGCGCCGGGGCGGATCGTTCCGCCGTAGACGAACACCGCCGGACGGTTGAGCCGCGCCATGGCCATCGCGCAGCCGGGCATGTTCTTGTCGCAGCCGCCGAGCGCGACGAAACCGTCGAAGCCCGCCGCTCCTGCGACAGCCTCGATCGAATCCGCGATGAGCTCGCGCGAGACGAGCGAGTAGCGCATCCCCGGCGTGCCCATGGAGATGCCGTCGGAGACCGTGATGGTGTTGAACAGCACGCTCTTGCCCCCGGCGCCGTCGACGCCGACGGACGCCTCGCGGGCCAGATCGCCGATGTGCATGTTGCAGGGCGTGACGTTTCCCCAGGTCGAGGCCACGCCGATCTGCGGCCGGCCGAAGTCCTCGTCCCGGAACCCGACCGCCCGGAGCATGGCGCGCGAAGGGGCCTGCCTGGCGCCGTCCATCACGATTCGCGAGTACCCGCGCGGATCAATGCTCTTTTTCATGGCTGGACCCTCGTCTTCATTGCATCGGCCATTCTCAGGCATCGGCGAGCGCGCCTTGCATCCGCTTGAAGCCGAGGGCGCCGGCGGCCGTCATGGCGAGCGGCAGCAGCAGCGCGAACTCTCCGGCGCCGCGGTGCCACCCCTCGAGTGTCATGTAGGCGAGCACGCCGATCGGTGGCGCCAGGCCGCCGCGCAGCCCCGTGAGCGTGACATGCACGCCCATGTAGTGCTGCGCGCGGCCGATCGAGGCGAAGTCATTGTGACCGAGATTCCAGCCGAGATTGGCACCCGCCTGGGCGGCCCCGAGCAGGACCGCCCCGACCCAGAGCAGCGGGAGCGTCCCGCTGAACACCCCGGCGCACATGGCGGCGGTCGCGAGCACGATCGCCCAGCCCTGCCGGGAGCGATAGCGCACCACATGCGACCCGTCGAACAGCCGCGCCCACCAGGGCATGAAGAGTGGCTGCGTGATGAGCGGCACGACCGCGAGCAGCCCGATCTGCGTGGCGCTCGAGAGGTGCAGCTGCTCGGAGAACACCAGCACCAGCTGCGCGGTGAGGATGAGATTGCCCGCGCCGAAGATGCCCATCCACAGCATGTACTCGCGGTACGAGGGATCCTCGCGGAGGATCTCCATCAGCATGCGCAGGCTGAAGGGATCGCTGCGCGCACCGCTCGCCGCCTCGGCCGCCAGCAGCCGGAACTCCCGCCGTACGCGCATCGAGCGGTAGAGCCACGCGCCGGTGAGCCCCGCCGCAGCGCCCCCGCCATAGAGCCAGCGCGCATCGATGGCCTGCGCCTCGAGCACCCACCCGACGAGCGCCGCGGACGTCGCCACCGCGATCGCATTCACGATGGCGATGCGCCCGGTGATGCGCGCCAGGACGTTGCGCGGATAGTTCGCGGTCCACACCGCCGCGCGCACCGTCAGAATGCCCCCCCACAGCACCCGCGCCGCCACGATGGAGAGTACGGTGACCACCAGTCCCGCGGCCGCGTGCGAGGCGAAGGCCACGCAGCCGACGAACAGCGCAAAGGTGCCCTGGAGCGCCACCATCAGCCGCACGCGCGCGCGCCCGTGCGCGACGTTGGCCCACACGAAGGAGAGCACGTTGGAGAAGGCCGGGGCGCCCGACACCAGCGCCACGGCGAGATTGACCACGAAGCGTGGCGCGACGCCGGCGAAGTGCCGCTTGACGAGCACCGCCGCCGTCGCCCCTTCGACCAGCCCGAGCGCAAGTCCGAGCAGCCCCCAGGGGAGGATCTCTCGGCGGTACATGCCTTCCGCGAGCGCGCTGGGTTTGACGGTACGGCCGGCGGACACGCGCGCAAGCTTAATCGCCGCGCGGACGCCCCGAACAGCGCCGGGTGCGGGAAGCGCGAGTCGCGTTGACAAGCCGACGGTCCTTGTGCTGACATCGGCTGACCAGGCTTTCGTTCGCATCCATGACGCCCAACGCAACACCGGCCCCTGACCGCGCAGCGCTCCGCACCGCGCACCGGCCGCTGCTGCTGGCCCTGCCCCGGCTGCTGCTCCTTAGCGGGAGCGAGCGGTGCGGGGCATGCGCGAACGCCTGACGAAATTCCAGGCACGAGCGAAGCAAGAGATCTTAAACCCCGCACCGGCGATGAGCCGATGCGGGGTTTTTTGTGCTTAGCTGGGGCCCGCGGGCCCGTGAGGGAGTAGCGAAATGAGGTTGTATTCACAGAAAGACGTCGACCGCAAGGCGCTGAAACGCGCCCGGATCGCCGTGCTCGGCTACGGCAGCCAGGGACGCGCGCATGCCCTGAACCTGAAGGACTCGGGCTGCGACGTCGTGGTCGGTGTCCGCAGGGGCGGACCGAGCTGGAAGAAGGCCCGCCGCGACGGCCTCGAGACCGCCGAGCCCGCTGATGCCGTCCAGGGCGCGGATCTCGTCGCCATGCTGGTGCCGGATCTGGCGCAGAAGGCGCTCTACGACTCCGTGAAGAAGCACCTCGGGAAGGGCGCGACGCTGCTCTTCGCACACGGCTTCAACATCCATTTCCGGCAGATCAAGCCGCGCGCGGACCTCGACGTGGTCCTCATCGCTCCCAAGGGCCCGGGGGACCTCGTGCGCCGCCAGTATGCCCAAGGTCGCGGCGTGCCGTGCCTGCTCGCCGTCGCCCAGGATCCGAGCGGCAAGGCGCACGCCCGTGCCCTCGCCTATGCGCACGCGATCGGCGGCACACGCGGCGGGGTGCTCGAGACGACCTTCGCCGAGGAGACGGAGACGGATCTCTTCGGCGAGCAGGCGGTGCTCTGTGGCGGCGCCACCGAGCTCGTGGTCAAGGGGTTCGAGACGCTCGTCGAGGCCGGCTATCAGCCGGAAGTCGCCTACTACGAGTGCCTGCACGAGCTGAAGCTGATCGTCGATCTCCTGCACGAGGGCGGGCTCGCCAAGATGCACCAGTTCATCAGCGAGACCGCCAAGTACGGCGATCTCACCCGCGGACCGCGCATCGTCAACGAGCGGGTGAAGAACGAGATGCGCAAGGTGCTGAAGGAAGTGCAGAGCGGCAAGTTCGCGCGCCAGTGGATCCGCGAGAACGCCGAGGGGCGGGCCAACTACCAGCGACTCCTCGACGAGGACGTCGACCGTCAGATCGAGAAAGTCGGCGCGGCGCTGCGCGCGCGCATGCCCTGGCTCAATGAAAAGCGGGCCTGACACCACGGCGACGCTTTTGAGGAAATGATCATGGCTGCCAATCCCGACCAAGTCCTGATCTTCGACACGACGCTGCGCGACGGCGAGCAGTCGCCCGGCTGCAGCATGACGCGGCCCGAGAAGCTGCGGGTCGCCCGCGCCCTCGCCGAGCTCGGCGTGGACGTCATCGAGGCGGGCTTCCCGGCCGCCTCGCGCGGCGACTTCGAGAGCGTCGAGGCCGTGGCACGCGAGGTACCGGGGCCGCGCATCTGCGGCCTGGCGCGCTGCAATTTCGAGGACATCGAGCTCGCCGCGCGCGCGCTCGCTCCGGCGCCCCGGCACCGCATCCACGTGTTCCTCGCCACGAGCGCCATTCACCGCCAGTACAAGCTCAACATGGCTCAGGACGAGATCCTGCGCCTCGCCGCGGCGGGCGTCGGACGCGCGCGCGAGCTCTGCGACGACGTGGAGTTCTCCCCCGAGGACGCCTCGCGCACCGAGCTCGAGTTCCTCGCCCAGGTGATCGAGGCGGCGATCGGCGCCGGCGCGACCACGGTGAATATCCCGGACACCGTCGGCTACACCGTCCCGGATGAGTTCGCGGAGCTGTTCCGCTACCTGCGCAAGAACGTCCGCGGCATCGACACGGTGCGCCTCTCGGTGCACTGCCACGACGACCTCGGCATGGCGGTCGCCAACAGCCTGACCGCGGTGGTCGCCGGCGCGCGGCAGATCGAGTGCACCATCAACGGCATCGGCGAGCGCGCCGGGAACTGCTCGCTGGAAGAGGTGGTGATGGCGCTGAAGACGCGCGCGGCGTTCTTCAACGTGAGCACCGGCATTCACACCAGCCGCCTCTATCCCACCTCGCGGCTCGTCTCGAGCATCACCGGCTTGGCCGTCCCGCGCAACAAGGCGGTGGTGGGCGAGAACGCCTTCGCGCACGAGAGCGGCATTCACCAGCACGGCATGCTCCGGCACCACTCGACCTACGAGATCCTGCGGCCCGAGGATGTCGGCCTGTCGCGCAGCCACCTGGTGCTCGGCAAGCACAGCGGCCGGCACGCCTTTCGCGAGCGGGTCAGCGCGCTGGGGTTCGAGCTCGATGAGCTCGAGCTCAACCGCGTGTTCGAGGAGTTCAAGGCGCTGGCGGACAAGAAGAAGGAGCTGTTCGACGGGGACATCGAGGCGCTGGTGCTGCGGGCGGGGGCTTCAGCGAGCGGTCCCTGGACGCTCACCGAGCTCGCCACCGAGGCGCGCAGCAACACTCCGGCGCGCGCGCTGGTGCGGCTCTCTCACGCCGACGGCCGCACCGTCGAGAAGAGCGCCACCGGCGACGGGCCGGTGGATGCGGCCTTCAAGGCGATCGAGGCGGCGACCGGCATCGCGGTCGTGCTGCGCAAGTTCGAGGTGCACGCCGTTTCCGAGGGCGAGGATGCCCAGGGCGAGGCGCGGGTGTACGTGGAGTACAATCACAAGACCTATCGAGGCGCGAGCGTGAGCACGAACATCGTGGAGTCCGGCGCGCGCGCGTTCCTCGAAGTGATCAACCGCATCGAGCTGGCGCAGGCCGGAACCCGCTCGCGCGAGGAGCGCAGCGCCGCGGCGCCCGCCTGAGGAGCCGCAGGCCTCCAAGGAGCCCGCATGCCCATTCCCGCCACGCAGTTCATCTGGTTCAACGGCAAGCTCGTGCCCTGGGAGAAGGCCACGGTGCACGTGCTGGCGCACGCGCTGCACTACGGCTCCTCGGTATTCGAGGGGGTACGAGCCTACGAGACCCCGCGCGGGGTGGCCATCTTCCGGCTCCGCGATCACACCCGGCGGCTGTTCGACTCGGCGAAGATCTATCGCATCAACATCCCCTTCTCCGCGGAAGCCATCAACGAGGCCTGCCGTCAGGTGATCTCGGCGAACGCCCTCGAGCGCGGCGCCTACATCCGGCCGGTCGTCTTCCGGGGCTACGGCGAGATCGGGGTGACGCCCAAGGTCGAGCCGCCGACGGAGGTGGCGATCGCGGCCTGGGAATGGGGCAAGTACCTCGCTCACGAGGGCGAGGACCTCGGCGTCGACGCCTGCGTCTCGTCGTGGCAGCGCGTGGCCCCGAACACGCTCCCGGCGCTCGCCAAAGCCGCCGGCAACTACCTCTCGAGCCAGCTGATCGGCGCGGAGGCGCGGCGGCTCGGTTTCGCCGAGGGCATTGGGCTCGCCCCCGACGGCACCCTCAGTGAGGGCTCGGGCGAGAATTTGTTCTTGGTGAAGGACGGGGTGCTGCTGACGCCGGCGCTCGCGCACTCGGTGCTCGGGGGCTTGACGCGCGACACCGTGATGCGGCTCGCCCGCGAGCGCGGCCTCGAGGTGCGCGAGTGCGCCATTCCGCGCGAGCTTCTCTACCTCGCGGACGAGGCCTTCTTCACCGGCACCGCGGTGGAGATCACCGCCATCCGCTCGGTCGACCGGCTGCCGATCGGCGCCGGCAAGCGGGGACCCGTGACCGAGACGCTGCAGAACGCGTTCTTCGGCCTGTTCTCGGGCAAGACGCCCGACCAGTGGGGCTGGCTCGACTACGTCGACATGTCGGCGCCGCGGGTCGCCGCCTCCGGCTGAGCGCGCCGCGCGGGTTTCACGGATGGCGGGCTCTCCCCAGACCCTCTTCGACAAGGTGTGGCAGCGTCACGTGGTGAGCGCCGAGACCGCCGACACGCCCGCGCTGCTCTATGTCGACCTGCACCTCGTCCACGAGGTCACCTCGCCCCAGGCGTTCGCGCTGCTGCGCGAGCGGGGGTTGAGGGTGCGGCGGCCCGAGCGCACGCTCGCGACCATGGACCATTCGACGCCGACCCTCACGAGCCAGGTGTTCGGCGGCCTGCCGATCGCGCTCGAAGCCGCCCGGCGACAGGTCGAGGAGCTCGAAGTCAACTGCGCCGGGTTCGGCATCGAGCTGCTCGGCCTCACCCACCGCCAGCGCGGCATCGTGCACATCATCGGGCCCGAGCTCGGGCTCACGCAGCCGGGCATGACGGTCGTGTGCGGCGACAGCCACACGAGCACCCACGGCGCTTTCGGGGCGCTGGCTTTCGGGATCGGCACCACCGAGGTCGGGCACGTGCTGGCGACCCAATGCCTGCTGCAGCGCCGGCCGCGCACGCTCGCAGTCAACGTGCAGGGAGCGCCGCGCGCGGGGGTGACGGCGAAGGACCTCATTCTCGCGATCATCGGGCGGCTCGGTGTCGGGGGCGGCACCGGCCACGTGATCGAATACCGGGGAGAGGCAATCCGCGCGCTCGATATGGACGAGCGCATGACCGTCTGCAACATGTCGATCGAGGCCGGCGCGCGGGCCGGCATGGTGGCGCCCGACGAGACGACCTTCGACTATCTCGCCGGCCGCCCGCGCGCCCCGGGTGGCGAAGCCCGGGAGCGCGCCCTCGAGGAGTGGCGGCGACTCCCCACCGATGCCGGCGCCCGCTTCGATCGTGAGATCGACATCGATGCTGCCGGCGTCGAGCCGATGATCACCTACGGCACCAATCCCGGCATGGTCATTCCGATCGGCGAGGCGATTCCCGAGCGGCCGGGAGATGCCGCCTTCGCCCGGGCGCTCGCCTACATGGGCCTCGCGCCCGGCGAGCCGATCCGGGACCGGAGAGTGAACGTCGTCTTCATCGGCAGCTGCACCAATGCGCGGCTCTCGGACCTGCGCGGCGCCGCCGGCGTGCTGCGCGGACGGCGGATTGCCCCGGGCCTCAGGATGCTCGTGGTGCCCGGCTCCCAGCAGGTCAAGCGTCAGGCGGAGGCCGAAGGCCTCGATCGGGTGTTCCTCGAAGCGGGCGCGGAGTGGCGCGAATCGGGCTGCTCCATGTGCCTCGGCATGAACGGCGATGTGGTCGGGCGCGGCGAGTACTGCGTGAGCACCAGCAATCGCAATTTCGAAGGCCGCCAGGGAAGCGGCGCACGCACCCTCCTCGCGAGCCCCCTCACCGCCGCGGCCTGCGCGGTGCGCGGCCGGGTCACCGATCCGCGCGAGCTGATGTAGGGGCCACCCGCCCCGAGGGAGCACGATGGAACCCTTCACGACGCTCACCTCGCGCACCGTGGTGCTGCCCGCGGCCAACATCGACACCGACCAGATCATCCCGGCGCGCTTTCTCACCACCACCACGCGCTCAGGTCTCGGCCGGCACCTGTTCGCCGATTGGCGCTACGCTCCCGACGGGAGTCGGAGGACCGACTTCGCGCTCAACCGTCCGGAGGCCGAGGGTTGCCGGATCCTCGTCGCCGGAGGCAACTTCGGCTGCGGCTCATCCCGCGAGCACGCCGCCTGGGCGCTCGCCGACTCAGGGCTCCGCGCCGTGATCAGCACCGAGATCGCCGACATCTTTCGCAGCAACGCGCTCAAGAACGGCCTGTTGCCGGTGATCGTCGACGAGACGGTCGGCGGCTGGCTCCTCGCCCACCCGGGCGCGGAGCTCACGCTCGATGTGGCGGCGCGCACGCTCGCTCTCCCCGACGGCCGCATCGTCACCTTCCCGCTCGAGGCCTTCGCGCGGCATTGCCTGCTGCGCGGCGTCGACGAGCTCGCGTTCCTCCTCGAGCGGAGCCAGGACATCGAGGCGTACGAGCGCCGCACATGAAGGCCCGGTTGGCGGTGCTCGCGGGCGACGGGATCGGACCGGAGGTGATCGCCGAGGCGCTGCGCTGTCTTGGCCGGGTGGCGCAGCTCTACGGGCACGAGCTCGAGGTCACGGAGCTCGCCTTCGGGGGGGCGGCCATCGACGCGGAGGGTGATCCGCTCCCCGACCGGACGCTGCGCACGTGCCTCACCTCGGACGCGGTGCTCCTGGGTGCGGTGGGTGGACCGAAGTGGTCGGACCCCGGGCAGCGGCTCCGCCCCGAACAGGGACTTCTGCGGCTGCGTCAGTCGCTCGGGGCGTTTGCGAACCTCCGGCCCGTGAAGGTGCACCCCGCGCTCGCCGACGCCTCGACGCTGAAGCCCGAGGTGATCCAGGGCGTGGACCTGGTGTTCGTGCGCGAGCTGACCGGGGGGATCTACTTCGGCGACCGCAGCCGCGACGCCGACCGCGCCACCGACGTCTGCACCTACACGGTCGCCGAGGTCGAGCGCATCACGCGGGTCGCCGCGCGGCTCGCGCAGACGCGCCGCCGGCGGCTCACCTCGATCGACAAGTCGAACGTGCTCGAGACCTCGCGGCTGTGGCGCGAGGTGAGCGCGCGCGTGGTGGCAGCCGAATTCCCCGAGGTAGCGCTCGAGCACATGCTGGTCGACTCGGCCGCGATGCACCTCATCCGGCGGCCGCGCGACTTCGACGTGCTGGTCACCGAGAACATGTTCGGCGACATCCTCACCGACGAGGCGGCGATGCTCGCCGGGTCGCTCGGGCTCCTCCCCTCGGCATCGCTCGGCGAAGGGCGCCTCGGCATCTACGAGCCGATCCACGGCTCGGCGCCCGACATCGCCGGCCGCGGCATCGCCAACCCCTACGGCGCCATCCTGAGCGCCGCCATGCTGCTGCGACACTCGTTGCATCTCTCGGCCGAGGCCGCGGCGCTCGAGCGCGCGGTGGCCGGCGCGCTCGCCGACGGCGCGCGCACCCCCGACATCGCACTCGCCCACGTGCGCGCGCTCCCGACGCGCGAGGTCGGGGACGCCGTGATCAGCCGCCTGCAGCGGCCCGGCTGAGCTCGCGAGGGGGGAGCACACGCGCCGCGCGCGCGAGCGCCCGCGTGAGGTCCTCGCGCAGATCCTCGAGCGCCTCGATTCCCACCGAGAGGCGGATGAGACCGTCCGTGAGGCCGGCCTTCTCGCGCGCCTCCGGATCCATCGCCGCATGGGTCATGGTGGCCGGATGCGACACCAGGCTCTCCACGCCGCCGAGCGACTCGGCCAGCGAGAAGCACGTGAGTCCGCCCACGAACTCCCGCACGGCATCGTGCCCGCCCTCGAGCTCGAGCGTCACGATGGCGCCGAATCCGCGCTGCTGGCGCCGTGCCACGTCGTGCCCCGGATGCGTGGCGAGGCCCGGGTACCACACGCGCCTCACGTTCGGCTCGCCCTGCAGCCACTCGGCGAGGGCCTGGGCGTTGCGCCCATGGTGGTCGAGGCGCGCGTGCAGCGTCCGCAGTCCCCGCAGCGTCAGGTAACTGTCGAACGGAGCGCCGGTCAGCCCGAGGCAATTCGCCCACCAGGCGAGCTGCTCGTGCAGCGAGCGCTCGCGCGCCACCACCGCGCCGCCGACCACGTCGCTGTGGCCGTTCAAGTACTTGGTGGTCGAATGCACTACGAGGTCTGCCCCAAGCGCGAGCGGCTGCTGCCAGGCGGGCGAGAGGAAGGTGTTGTCCACCGCGATCAGCGCCCCGCAGGCCTTACCCGCGCGCGCGACCGCGGCGATGTCGGTGATGCGCAGCAGCGGGTTGCTCGGGGTCTCGATCCACAGCAGCGCCGTGGGCTTCGAGAGCGCGGCGGAGAGCGCCGCCTCATCGGCAAAATCGACGAACTCGACCTCACGCTCACCGCGGCGGCGCCAGGCGTCGAAGAGCCGGTAGGTGCCCCCGTAGCAGTCGTGCGGGGCGACGATCCGGCCGCCGCAGGGAAGCAGGTAGCCGACGACCGTGATCGCGGCCATGCCGCTCGCGGTCACCACCGCGCCCGCCCCCTGCTCGAGCTCGGCGAGGGCCTCGCCGAGCAGGTCGCGCGTCGGGTTCCCGGAGCGCGTGTAGTCGTAGGCACGCTTCTCGGCGAAGCCGCGGAACGCGAACGTCGCGGTGAGGTGCAGCGGCGGCACGACGCACCCGGTCGCATCCCCGCACTCGATGCCGGCGCGCACCGTCTGCGTGACCTGGCTGGCGCCGGTGTTGGCCGCGCCCTGCAGCGGCGTGACTGAAACGGACCTCTGGCTCATTTGGGGCTCCCGAGCGCTGCGCGGAATATGCCGCGCAGCTGATACGACTCCTTGAGGAAGGCGTCATGACCGTAGATGGAGGAAATCTCGTGCAGCCGCCCGTGCGGCAGCCGGGCCGCGAGCGCCCGCAGGTCCTCGAGCGGCACCAGCTGATCCTCGCGGACCGCCACCACCGTCGTGGGGACGAACACGCGCGAGGCATCCACGCGGTGCAGATCGATGGACTCCGACAGAGTGAGAAAAGACTCCGCGCGGTGGCGCGTCGCGTAGTCGCAGCCGCGCGCGAAGAGGTACTCCTCGACGGGGAAGACAAAGCGCTGCCCGTCGCGGGAAGCGGTCCCGCCAAAGCGCGCCGCGAGCTCCCCGGCGCTGCGGTAGGTCGTCATCGCGAGCGCGCGCGCGATCTTCAGGCCCTCCTGTGCCTGACCGCACGCGGCGGCGAGACTCACGATGCGCCGCTGGACGCTGCGCCAGGCGGTTGCGAGCGGATGACTGCGATCCGGCGCGCCGATGACGATCAGCCGCGCGACCCGCTCCGGATAGCGCTCGGCAAAGGCGAGCCCCACCATGCCGCCGTAGGACCCGCCGGCGATGGCAGCGAGCGATGCCAGGCCGAGGTGATCGAGAAGCCGCGCGAGCGCCTCCGCCTGATCGTAGCTGGAGATGCTGGGGAAGACTCTGCGCTCCGCGGTCGGACCCGCGGCGCCGGGCTCCGGGCCCGTGGAGTCCCCGCTCCCGCCCAGGTAGTCGAAGCCGAGGACCTGGTACTCGTCGGTGTCGAGGGCGCCTCCGGGACCCACGATCTCCGACCACCAGCCGTTGCGCGGATCGCTGGCGAGGCAGACCTCGCGGTTGGCGGAGATGCCGCCCAGCGCGCACACCACCGGCGCCCCGGCGGCGCCGACCAGGCGCCAGGCGAGCCGCGCATCGCGCAGTTCCCCGCCGTGCTCGAGCGCAAAGACGGCCGGCATCGCGAGCACGCCTTCGCGCACCGGGTACGCTCTCGAGGCGTCCGGCCCCGGAGGCTCGGCAGGCACGGGCGGCCGCACGGAGGGCACCCGCGGGGTGATTATTGGGACCGATTCGACCGAGAGGTTCATCCGATGCTCCGCATCCGGGTGGCACAGTCTCACCGGCCTCCCGCGGAGCGCGCCCGCCCAAGGACTAGGCGGGCCTGTCGCGTCCATTCCCACTAAAGGCGCCCAAGAGGCGCCCCGTGGGCCACGCTGACCGCTCATCTGTAGACGCTCGACCCTCGCGGGGCGCGCGTCGCAGGAGTTGGCACCTTTCCAGGTTGGTTAGGCCTGGCGGTTGCCCCGGCGTCTAAGGGCCTATCCCTCAGCCGGTCTCGATGAGTAACCAACAGTCTAGGGGGGAGTCCTTTCGCGTGCAAGCTGAAGCGCGGGGGGCTCCGTGAAGCGCTGCACCCCGACCGCCTCGTAGACCTCGGCGGGCAAGTAGATGACCCCATCCTTCATGACGAGGCTGACGCGGCGGATATCGCTGATGTTCTGCGTGGGATCGCCGTCCACCAGGATCATGTCCGCCCGCTTGCCCGCCTCGATCGAGCCGAGCTCATCGAGCCTCCCGGTGAAGCGGGCGCCGTTCCAGGTCGCCACCTGCAGCGCCTGGCTCGGGGTGAGACCGGCGCGCACATAGAGCTCGAGCTCGCGGTGGAGGGTAAAACCCGCGATGGCGTCGGTTCCGGCCTCGAGGGGCACGCCGGCGCGGTAGAGCTGCCCGACGAACTGCACCATCTTGTCATAAGAAGCCCGGTACTTCGCCGCGTTCGCGTCGGTGACGTTCATCGAGTTGCGGTGCCAGCCGCGCTGCACGGCCACGGGAACGTGATCGGCGACGGGAGCGTAGCTCGGGTTCATCTCGCCCTGCTTCTGCGTGAAGCTCCCCTCGAAGGTGGCGAGCGTCGTGTCGAGCGCCGTGTGGCGCTCCTTCATCAGCTCGATGAGCTCGGTGACGCGCGGCGAGGACAGGTCGAGCGCATCGGCATGGTCGGCCAGGAGATAGAACCGGGCGAGCGTGCGCGTATCGTCCTTCGGTCCGAGGAAGAACGTCAGCATGAGCTGGTTGATGTGCTGGATCTCGTCGTAGCCGGCGCGAATCGCCTCCTCCGAGCGCATGAAGGCGGGCACGTGACCGCTCACGCGCATGCCGTACTGGTGCGCGCGCTCGGCGGTCTCTCGCACCCATTCGGGGTGGAAGGAGTTGTAGATCTTGATCTGGCGGTAGCCGTGCCGGGCGTACCAGTCGACGGCATCGAGCGCTCCCTCGAGGTCCTTGACGCGAAAGCCGCCGGAGGCCGAGTAAGGGCTGTCACCCTCGATGAAGCCGCACGGAATGACGCGCGGACCGATGATCTCCCCCGCATCGAGCTGCGACATGATCTGCTGCAGCCGCGTGTTGTCGTTGCCCATGTCGCGGCTGGTGGTGACCCCACCCCCGATCTGCAGCAGCAGGTTCCAGGTGTCCTCGTGGGCATGCATGTCGAAGAGCGCCGGCATGAGCACCCGCCCCGCCCCGTCGACGGTCGAAGCGGCGTCGCGCGCCGCGCCGGCCGGGACGATCGCCGCGATCCGCCCCCGATAGACGTACACATCCCGAGACGGCAGGAGCCGCGCGTGCTCGGAATCGAACACGCGGACGTTGCGGATCAGGATCGGGTCAGCCGCACGGTGCGCGAGCTTCAGGGCGAGCCCACGGAGCCACTCGTGCTCGGCCTCAACCTGCAGCCGCTCGAGCTCGGCTCCCTGCCCCTCCCAGCCCTGCTCGACGATGCGCGCAAATCCCGGTACCACCAGCGCGAAGAGTCTCGGGTTGGCCTCGCCGGTGAGCCAGATGAAGTCGGGCTGAGTGTCGATGCCGAGGACCGCGTAGAGCGCGACCGCGGCGTTCTGCGCGCCGGACTCGAGCCTTCGCTCGAGGACCTTCCTGACGGTGAGCTCGCCGCCGGGGAGCGCTGCGATGCGATTGCCCGGCTCGCCGAGCGCCGCGCGCACGATTGTGGCGTTCGCCGTAAAGGAGCTGTCCACCGGCACGTACGCGACCGCCCGCGTGACGGTGGCCTCGCCCCGATCCGCAAGCGAGCGCCACCGCGCCGTGCCGCCGTTGCGCGTGTAGCTCTCGTCGATGGGCGCCCCGAAGGTGGACTTGCCCTTCACCTCGAAGGACGTCAGCGTTCCATCGGGCGCGAACCTCGAATGCTCCTTGATGTCCGGGCCGCGTCCGTTGTTGCGGTAGCTCATGTCCACATCGACGCGGCCGTCGCCACGCACGGTCACGACCTCGGACCCGCCCGGGCGGCCGTCGAACAGCACGCTGTAGCGGATGCTCGTGTCGGCAAGTGCCGCGCCCGAGAGGCAGACGGCGGCCAGTGCGGCGAGCGATCGCATGACGGTTCTCCTAATGCGGGGAGAGAGCGCCGGCGCGCTGCTCGGCTTCCGCGGCCTCGGGGTCTCGGCCGCGCACACGGAGCGAATCGGCAATCAGCTGCCAACCCGCGGCCTGGGCAGACGGGTCCCCGGTGGCAAGCGCCACGGCCTTGCGCCCCATCGCATCGGCCTGCGCGGCGTTGCCTTCGCCGAGCCGCACGCGCCCGAGCTCGATCCACAGCAGCGGGTTGTCGGGCTCGATGCGCAGCGCCCGCTCGAGCGTCGCCGCCGCCTGACCGAACTCGCCGCTGCCGGCCTGCGTGTGCGCCTGCGTGACGAGCGCAGTCGCCGCAGGGCCGAGACGGAACTGACGCGGCCCCTGGGCCGGCGCGCGCTCGGACGGTGGAGGCTGAGCCTCCCCGGGGCCGGGCGCGGGCGCCGCGCTCCCCGGGGGCGTCTCGCCCGGGGGCGGCGCTCCCGGTGGCAGCGTCGACTCCGGACGCGAGACGACGCAGCCCGAGAGGCAGGCGGCGATGAGCCACGCGCTCACCACCGCGCTCGAGGATCGGGAGATGCGCATGGAAGAGATCATAGCCCCGCGGCGTCAGTGCGCGAGACCGCGCAACCACTGCTCCGCGCGGTTGAGGATCGTGGTGACCGGGCTTCCGTTATCGGGGAAGCTGCAGCCGGGCTTGGCCGGGATCGAGGCATCTCCCGGCACCACGACGGCGACCATGTCGTCGGAGCAGCCGGGCGCGACGCGCAGCCCGGTCGGGAATTCGATGTGCATCTCCGCAAGGCCCTCCGGCATCGGCGCCTCCCAGGAGCTCGTGTTGAGGCCCGCCATGATGTGCGCCCACACGGGCAGCGCGCCGGCGGAGCCCGTGAAGCCGGTGGGCTCATCGCTGTCGTAGCCGACCCAGACCACCGCGAGATGACTGCCGGAGAAACCGGCGAACCAGCTGTCTCGAAAGTCCGAGGAGGTGCCGGATTTTCCGGCCACCGTGAGCCCCGCCGGCAGCACGGCCCGCGCTCCGCGCCCGGTGCCGCGCTCCATCACCTCGACGAGCATGCGGTCGAGCTGGTACACGGCCTCGGGAGAGGCCACCTGGCTCACCTCGAGCGGGAAGGCCTTGAGCGGCTTGCCGTCGGCGCTGATGACCGCGCGCACCGCGCGCAGCGGGTTGTGAAAGCCGCCGCTCGCGAGGCCGTTGAAGAGTTGCGCCGCCTCGAGAGGCGTAACCTCCACCGCGCCGAGCAGCATCGCCGGCACCTGCACGGGCGGCTGCGGGAGGCCAAAGCGCTGCAGCGTGTCGGCGACCTTGGGCAGCCCGACGTCGAGCCCCACGCCGACGGTGGCGAGATTGAGCGACTCGGCGAGCGCGCGCACCACCGGGACGGGCCCGTAGACCTCGTGAGTGAAATTCTCCGGCTGCCAGTGACGGCCGTTGGCGAGCTTCAGGTCGATGGGCGCGTCCTGCACCACGGTGGCGGCGTTGTAGCGGCCGCTCTCGAGCGCGGTGAGATAGACGAAGGGCTTCACCAGCGAGCCCATCGAGCGGTGCGCGTCGAGCGCGCGGTCGAAGCCGTCGTAGCCCACGTTTCGGCCGCCGACGATGGCGATCACATCGCCGCTCTGCGGCGTCGTGACGACGACCGCGCCCTCGAGCGGCTCCGGGCGTTTGTGCTGGCGATCGAGGCGCGCCAGCTCGCGCTCGAGCGCGTGCTCGGCCTGCTCCTGGGCGCGCGGATCGAGGCTGGTGTAGATCTTGAGGCCCGCCTCGGTGAGATCCTGGTCGTGATAGTCGCGACGGAGCGTGCGGCGCACGAAGTCGAGGTACGCCGGGTAGTAGGCGCCGGCGGGCCGGCTCGTGACCCCGAGCGGCCGCCGCGCAGCGGCAGCGGCCTCCTCGGCCTTCACGATGCCCTGCTCGGCCATGACCTTGAGGACCAGGTCGCGGCGGGCGCGCGAGCGCTCGGCATGGCGCCGCGGGTCGTAGTACGAGGGTCCACGGACCACCGCGACGAGGAGCGCCACCTCCGAGAGGTCGAGCTCGGCGAGCGGCTTGCCGAAATAGAACTGGCTGGCGAGCCCGAAGCCGTGAATGGCGCGATCGCCGTCCTGGCCGAGGAAGATCTCGTTGATGTAGGCGTTCATGAGATCCGCCTTGGTGAAGTGCGCATCCAGCGCCATCGCCATGATCGCTTCGCGAATCTTGCGCGTGAACGTCTGTCGCGTGCTCAGGAAATAGCTTCGCACCAGCTGCTGCGTGAGGGTGCTCCCGCCCTGCTCGATCTGCCGGGCGCGCACGTTGACCCAGAGCGCGCGCAGCATCGCAACCGGGTCGACGCCGTGATGGCTGTCGAACTTGCGGTCCTCGACCGCTTTCAGCGCCGCCGGGAGCAGTGCCGGCACCTCCTGCGGCGTGACGACGATGCGATCCTCGCCGTGAATCGGGAAGATGCTGCCGATCAGCAGCGGCTCGAGCCGCAGCACCGGCACCTCCTGTCCGGCGCCGTCGCGCAGGCTCTCGAGCCCCTTCGGGCCCACGACCACGCTGAGGAGCGTGGCGGTGCGCGTCTCGTCGGCGAAGCGCACCGGCCGGAGCGCCACGTCGATGCGCTCGCCCTGGACGCGGTAAGTCCCCGGGCGGTCGAGCGCTGGGGTGCGCCGGTAGCCCAGGCGCTGCAGCTCCTCCTCGAGCTCTGCCGGCGAGAGTGCCAGGCCCGTGTAGAGCTCGAGCGGCGCCGCGTACACCTGCGCCGGCAGCGTCCAGCGGCGCCCCTCGAACTGGTGCGTCACCAGGAGGTCGAGGTACAGCACGTAGAGCGCCACGGCGAGCGCCGTGATCCCGAGCGCGAGCAGCGCAATCCGTTTCAGTTTCAGATGAAGAGCTCCACCGCCGCAGGCCGCAGGTTGTACTCGGAGCTCATCGCGTGTCCGTAGGCTCCGGCGTTCGCGACGAGCAGCACGTCTCCCTCGCGGGTCGGGGGCAGCAGCCGATCGTGCCCGAGGACGTCCGCGCTCTCGCAGATCGGGCCGACCACGTTCACGAGCTCGGTGGCCGGCTCGTCCGCGCGGCTCAGGTTCACGATCTCGTGGTAGGCGCCGTACAGCGCCGGACGGACGAGAGAGTTCATGCCGGTGGCCACGCCGACGAAGCGCACCCCGCCCTTGGCCTTGAGCTGCGTCACGCGCGCGAGCAGCACGCCCGCCGCGGCGACCAGGTAGCGGCCGGGCTCGAGCCATATCTCGAGGCGCGGATGCTCGGCGCGCACCGCGCCGAGCAATGCATCGAGCCTGGCGAGATCGACCCCCGGCTGGTCGGGATGCTCGGGCACCCCGAGCCCGCCGCCGACATCGATGACCTCGAGCTCTCGGAAGGCGCGCGCCGCGGCGGCGAGGAGGCGTGCGGTGTGCTCCCAGCTCGTGACGTCGAAAATCCCGCTGCCGACGTGCGCCTCGAGGCCGACGATCCGCGCGCGAGCCTCGCGGGCCAGCCGGGCGCAGTCGGGGAGCTCCGCGATCGGCACGCCGAACTTCGAGCGCGTGCCGGCGGTGCGCACGTGAGTGTGGTGGCCGCGACCGACTCCGGTGTCGACGCGCACGAAGATGTCATGGTTGCCGAAGAGCTCCGGCCAGCCGTCGAGCGCGTAAGTGTTGTCGACCGTCACCCGCACCCCGCGCTCGAGCGCCCAGGCGTACTCCGCGCGCGGCGCGAAATTCGGCGTATAGAGGATGCGTGCGGGCTCGAGATCGGGAAAGAGCGTGAGTACCCGCTCGACCTCGCCGCGCGACACGCACTCGAACTCGACGCCGGCGGCCCGCAGCGTCCGCAGGAGCTCCGGGTGCGGATTGGCCTTGATGGAGTAGTGCACCCGCGAGAGCGCGGCGAGGCCACGCAGTGCCCGCGCGGCCCCCTGGACAGCGTCGAGGTCGTACACGAAGGCCGCGTCACGGTCGCCGAGCGCGCCGAGGAGCTCGGCCCGTTTGACGCGCCACCAGGGGAGCGAGGCGCCCCCGGCGCGGTCCTGTGGCCGCGAGAACAGCTGCTGCCAGGTAGGACCGAGAACCTTGTCGCCCGGCACCGGGCGGATCAGCAGCTCGTGCAGCTGCTCGACCAGACGGTCAGCCTGGTCCTCATCGACCACGAAGGTGAAGTTCAGATCGTTGGCCGCCTGGCTCACGAGGTGGATCTTCTGCTCCTCGAAGAACTCGAAAGCGCCGCCGAGCTGATGGAGGATAGCGCGGATGTTGCGTCCCACGAGACTCACCGAGGCGCACGGCCCGATCACCTGCACGCGGCAGAGGCGCGACAGATCGGCGGCGAGAGCTGCGACCTGGGCGTTGTCGAGGGTGTTGGCCGCCGGGTCGAGGGAGACCGTGACGTTGGTCTCCGAGGTCGACACCAGGTCGACCGACAGGCCGTGATCCTTGAACACCTGGAAGGCATCGGCGAGGAATCCCACCTGGTGCCACATGCCGGGGCTCTCCATGGAGATGAGCGTGATGCCCTTCTTCGAGCACACCGCCTTCAGCTGCGCCCCCCCGATGCTGCTCTCGGCGGAGAGCACCGTGCCTTCGAGGTCCGGCGCCTGGGTCGCATAGACGTGCAGCGGAATGCCGTACTGGCGCGCGGGCAGGATGCAGCGCGGGTGCAGCACCGTGGCGCCGCTGGTCGCGATCTCCTGCGCCTCGTCGTAGTGCAGCGCGCGCAGCAGCCGCGCGCTCGGCGTCGCGCGCGGGTTGGCGCTGAACATGCCGGGCACGTCGGTCCAGATCTCGAGCCGCTGCGCGCGCAGCTTCGCTGCGAGGTACGCCGCCGAGGTATCCGAGCCGCCGCGCCCGAGCAGCACCGTGTGGCCCTCCTCGTCGCTCGCGATGAACCCTTGCGTGACGATCGCCGGCGCGAGAGAGGCGAGCCGCCGCTCGAGCGCTGAGTCGGGCGCGAAGCCGCAGGTCGCCGACAGCACACTGGCCTTCGCGGAGGCGCTGCGCCGCTCCTCGGCGCGCAGCAGCGTCCGCGCATCGGCCCACGCCACCTCGAGCCCGCGCGCGCGGAGGAACCGGGCGCCGATCTGAGTCCCCATCAGCTCGCCGGTGGCGAGCACCCGTGCGCGCGTGCGATCCGTCACCTCGGTGGACCGGGCCACGCCGGCCGCCATCTCGCGCAGCTCCTCGAGCTGGCGCTCGACGTCGTCCCCCAAGGGCACGCCGAGCTCGGCCGCGAGAGCCCGGTGGCGCTCCTCGATGGCCCGCAGCTGCTCTTTCTGGGCCTGCGGTTCCGGGACATCGAGCACACGCTCGAGGCGGTCCGTGATCCCGGAAATCGCCGAGTGCACGATGAGCACGCGGGCGCCGGCCGAGCGGCGCTCGGCGGCGACCCGCGCAATGTTGGTCCAGTTGGCCAGTGTCGAGACGCTCGTCCCGCCGAATTTCAGGACAATCCAGGCCGAGGGCGTTCGGGTCACTTCTTCGGCTCTCCGGGCGCGCGCCTTTGAGAGCGGGCCGGATGCCCGCCGGTTCTAGAGCTCGTCGTCGAAGTCCTTGAGATCCTTCTCGAGCTTCTTGTCCGCCAGGACCTCCTCGAGGCGGCTCCAGGCGGCCTTGCCGCGCTTGCCCTGGGTACGGACGCGCTTGTCCACCCGATCGAGCATCCGGTCGTAGTCGGTGCCGTCCTCGGGTGGAGTGCTCAGAAATTCATCGTCGAGATCGAAGCTCTGGTTGTCTCGTTCCGACATCTGGTGACCGAAATATTAAATTAATTCAATGACTAACGCGCCTTGGGGCGCACCGAACAAGGCTGCGAACTATAGCCGAATTGCGCCGCCGATCAACTTTTTGACCTTAACCCGGGCCGGGTGTTGCCGCGCTGGGTGCGCCGCCTGAGGGGGCGCGCGGGAAAGCCTCCAGCGAGGGGTACCGGGATCTCCCCATGGAGTAGGGTCAGCGGCTGCGGGGTGGGTCCGTCCCGCTCAGGGCTGATCGGTGCGGTCGCGGACCACGACGGGCGCGCCACGACTCAAGCCCAGCCCCTCCGCCGCGCTGTTCTCGGCGCGAGCGATCTCCACCACGCCGAAGGAGTTCACCAGCGCGAGATACTCCCCGGGGCGGCTGTCGCCGTAAGTGCGCAGCAGCGGAAAGGAGTGATTGCCCGCGTGCACCAGCGGCAGACGGAAGCGCTCGATGAGCGCCGCGTCGATGTTGGTGATGAGGTTGCCGAAGTGATCGATGCTGATGACGACGCCGGTGACGCTGCGCGGCTCGACCGTCGGGTCCTCCACCCAGGAGGGCACGAGCGCGCTCACGCGCTCGCCGAGATCCTCCGGCTGACAGCGTCCCGCGGCGAGCTCGGCGGCGACCGGCGCGAAGATGTCGCGCCCGTGGAAGGTGGCGCTCGGGCGATGCACCCCGAGACGCGCGAGCTCTCCGGCGCCGAGGCGCACGATCAGTGCATCCGGCGCACGGCTCACGACGGGTGCCAGCAGCCCGTTGTCGGGCGCGAGGAACAGATGGCCGCCGGCGCGCACGGCGACGATGCTGCGCGAGGTGCCGACGCCCGGATCCACCACCGCGACGTGCACCGTGCCGGCCGGAAAATACCCGAAGGCGCGCGCGAGCCAGAAGCCGGCCTCCGCGGGCCAGTGCACCACGATCTCGTGCGTCAGATCGATGATGCGCGCGGCCGGGAAGCGCGCGAGCATGCAGCCCTTCATGACGCCCACGAACGGCCCCTGGTGCCCGAAGTCCGTGGTGATGGTGATGACCCCTGAGGCCGGGGTGGTCATGGGCTCGATGCGCGCGCTCGGGCCGGTCGCCGCTTCCTCAGCCGCGGCCGCCGCGGTTTCCCGCGGCGTGACCGCCCTCGGCGCAGGAGCGGCACCGGTCGGTATATGGCACCGCGGCGAGCCGCTCCGGCTCGATGTCCTCACCGCACACCGAGCAGGTGGTATAGCGCCCGGAGGCCAGGCGGCGCAGCGCCGCCTCGACCTGTTGCAGCTCTTCCTGCGCGGAGTGTGAGATGGCGCCGAGCACGTCATCGTTCTCGCGCTGTGTCACCTGCTCGGCGAAGTCGGCGGACAACGGGTCCGCCTCGTGGCGCAGATCCGCGCTCGCGTCACTGGCGCGCTGGCGCAGCTCCTCGCGGCGCTTGAGCAGTCGATCGCGTACCGCCTCGGTATCCACGTTGGATTTTTCCCCCGGGAAAGCAGCCCTCAGGAAGCCCGCTTGGCGCGACCGCGCTCCTCGAGCCATGTCTGCATTTTGTCGAAGGGCTCGATGAACTTCATCACTCCCTCGCGCTCGAGTTGCTGTGCGACGGCCTCGAGATCGATGTCGAGCCGCTCGAGTGCCTCGCGCGTATCGCAGCCCTCGGCGATGTGCCGCTCGAGCCGCAGCTCCGGCCTCCCGAGGCGCCGATAGGCATCCAGCGTCTCGAGTGGCATGGTGTTGACCGTCTTCGGCACGATCAGCTCCTCAATATACTTGACCGGGCCGTAGCTCGGATCCTTCGTCGAGGTCGACGCCCACAGCAGCCGCTGCGGGCGCGCCCCGCGCTCCGCGAGGCTCTGCCACTCTCGTGTCGCGATCGTCTCCTCGAAGATCTCGTACGCGCGGCAGGCACTGGCGATCGCCGCCTTGCCGCGCAGCGCGCGCGCCGCGGGCTGGCCGCGGGCGGCGAGCGCGTCGAGCAGTCTGTCGACGGCGGTGTCGATGCGGCTGAGGAAGAAGCTCGCGACCGAGCCGAGCGTCTCGAGCGACTGACCCGCCGCGGCGCGTGCCTCGAGCCCGCCCATGTAGGCGCGCGCGACCGCGCGATAGCGCTCGGGCGAGAACAGCAGCGTCACGTTCACGTTGATGCCCGCTGCTACAAGCTCGCGGATCACCGGCAGGCCCGCTTCGGTGCCGGGGATCTTGATGAGCGCGTTGGGGAGCCGCAGCCGCTCCCACAGGCGCCGCGCTTCCGCGAGACTGCCGGCGCCGTCGTACGCGAGGTGGGGCGATACTTCCATGCTGACGAACCCGTCGCCGCCGGAGCTGGAGTCATACAGCGGGCGCAGCAACGCCGCCGCGGCCCGCAGATCCTCGATGGCGAGCTCCTCGTACAAGGCCAGACTCGAGGAGACCCTCGGCACAAGCTCCGCGATCGGCCGCGCGTACTCGGGATCCGTCGTGATCGCGTTGCCGAAGATCGCCGGGTTGGAGGTGAGTCCCGCGATACGATCGTCCCGGATGAGGCGCGCGAGGGTTCCCTCGCGCAGCATGCGGCGACTGATGTCATCGAGCCATGCGCTCTGGCCGAGCTTGCGCAACTCGAGCAGCGGATTGGGTACCGGCGCGCTCATACGGTCACTCTTCGCCGAGAGTAGCGCAGCTGACCGCGCGAGTCTCGCGGTTTCGGTCCGGATATGCGTAAATCGAGCTGGCCGGCCCCAGTGCGAGGAGCACGCCATGCCCGAGATGTCCCCGGCCGCGAAGCTGGCCGAGGAGCTGCGCTCCCTGGTGAGCGATGCCGAAGCGTTGCTGCGGGCGAGCACGAGCGCGGACGGCGCGGAGGTGCAGGAGCGCGCCGAGGCCAGCCTGCGGGAGCTGCGTGGGCGGCTCAACGCGCTCGAGGAGCAGCTCACCTCGCGGGCGCGCGACATGGACACCTACGTGCGCAGCAACCCCTGGCAAGCCGTGGCGGTGGTCGGGAGCGTCGCGCTGCTGCTCGGCCTCATGATGGGCCGGCGCTGATGGGCGCGCCCGCCTCCGCGCTCGGGGGTTTGCTCCGAGCCGCCTTCGACGCACTCAGAACCCGCCTCGACCTCGCCGCAGTCGAGCTCGAGATCCATCTGCTCTCGCTGGTGCGGGTGCTGGTATGGCTCATGGCCGCAGTCGCCTGCGCGCTGCTGGCGGTCGCCTTCGCCGTGACGGCGCTCGTCGTTGCGCTCTGGGACACGCATCGCACCCTCGGTCTCATCGGCGGCACCCTGGTCTTCCTCGCGCTCGCCGGGGTGTGCGCTGCGCTCGGTGCGCGCACGCTCCGCATGCAGCCGGGGGTCCTCGAGGGGTCGCTCCAGCAGTTGCGCGAGGACCGGCGCGGCGTCGGGAGCGAGCCGTGAGCCGTCTCACGGAGCTGCGAGCGCGCCGCGCCGCTCTCCTGGCGCGCTGCGCCGCGCAGCGCGCTGACCTCGCGCGGCGCATCGCTGAGCTGCGTCCCGGAGCGGCGGGCGGCGGGCCGGAGGGAGCGCAGGCGGCGGGGCGCGGCGGCGCGCGCCATCCGCTCGGCTGGTTAGCGGTGCTCGCCGGGTTGATGCTGGTGACGCGCGCCCGCGAGGTGCTGTCGCTGCTCGTCTTCATTCGCTCCGCCGCTGAGCTCGCGGTGCGGGCCGTGCAGGTGCTGCGCCTGTTCGGCCACCGCGATGCACCGCGCGCCGCCGGCTCCGCCGGCGCCGCCGCAGCCTCACCCGCCGCGCCCGCGGAGGGCCGCCCGGGCCACGCCTAGCGCCGCTTGCCGCAGGTGCGCCTGCGCGGGTAGTCAGCGCGACGTCTGCGAGGCGCCTGCCGCCGCCTGCGGCGCGGGTGCGGGCGGCGTGTCGGGCTCGGCCGCGAGCCCGACCAGAGTGGGCGTGCCGCTCGCGGCGACGAGCGTGGCGCGCGCCAGGTCCCAATTGATAGCGGCGGTGTTGCTGCCGAGCGCCTGGTCCAGCATCTGCGACAGCAACTGCACGTCCGGCTCGATGCTCTGCCCTTCCTCGTCGACCGGCGGGTGCGCTTCGAGCAACAGCTGACCGTCCACCCAGGCGACCTTGACCGGCTCGTTGATGAGCCGCACGGGGGTCCCGACCGGAACGAGCGCAAAGACCGCGGCGACATCCTCGGGGTACATTCGGATGCAGCCGTGCGTGACCGCCATGCCGACGGCGGTCGGGTTATTGGTGCCGTGGATCATGTACTCGCCGTTGCCCGCGGCGAGCCGCAGCGCAAAGTCACCGAGCGGATTGTCAGGTCCCGCGCCTACGACTTTCGGCAGCGGATCCCCATTCGCGGCGTGCTCCTTGCGGATCGACTCGGGCGGATACCAGGCAGGGTGTTTGATCTTGGCGATGACGTGCGTGTCGCCGAGGGGCGTACGCCAGTCCATCTTGCCGATGCTCACCGGATAGGTGATGACGACCGGCTGCTCGCCCTTGCGGGGCTTCGGGTAGTAGTACAGCCGATGCTCGGGCAAATTCACGACCAGCCCGGTGCGCGGACCGGCCGGCAGGATGCGCCGCCCGGGAAGCAGGAGCTTCGTGCCCGCCCCCGGCAACCACACATCCACAGCGGGGTTGGCGCGAATGATTTCGTAATAGCCGAGACTGTAGCGGTGCGCGATATCCGGCAGCGTGTCCTCGTACACCGTCTGCATGCTCGTGTCGGTCCCCACCACCGGGGAGCCGTCCGCAGGGAGCGGATAGACGCTCGCGTGGAGCGGCGTCGCAAGGAGGGCGGGCAGAGACAGCGCGGCCATCCGACTGGCTTTTCTCACGTACATCATGCGATTTCTGTAATACTCTCTATATCTTACTGAAAGAACTATGTTTTATGACCGAGTAGCGCGCCCCGCATCCGACCTCGCCCACCCCTCTATTCTAAAGGATTCCATTACCATCGCGCGCCGTGACCCGTCGCGGAAAACTGCCGCGCGCCTTCTTCGCGCGCGACACCCTCAGCGTGGCGCGCGATCTGATCGGGGCGCGCCTGGTGCACGACGACGGTCGCACCGTGCGGGCCGGGCGCATCGTCGAGACGGAAGCCTACCTCGGACCCCGCGATCTCGCCGCGCACTCCTCCCGCGGGCGCACAGCCCGCACGGAGGTCATGTTCGGCCCCCCGGGGCACGCTTACATCTATTTCATCTATGGCTTCTGGAACTGCCTGAACGTGGTGACGGCTGCGCCCGGAGTGCCGCACGCGGTCCTGCTGCGGGCGATCGAGCCGCTCGAGGGTGTCACCGACCGTACCTCGGGTCCGGGGCTGCTCTGCCGCGCGATGCACATCGACCGGCGGCTGAACGGCATCGACCTCGCCGGGGACGTGCTCTGGCTCGAGCCCGCGCCCGCCGGCGCACCGCCGGCCCGGGTCGGGCGCAGCCCGCGCATCGGAGTCGACTACGCGGGCGAGTGGGCCCGGCGGCCGTGGCGGTTCTTCGATCGGGCGTCCGCCTGCGTTTCCAGGGTCCGCGCACCGCGCCGCCCCGCCGCCGCCCGCGCCTCCTCGTGAGAAACTAGCGCCTCACGCCGCGCGTCCGCGGCCGCTGCCCGAAGGCGGCGGGCGAGGAACGAAAGGAAAGCGAATGTCGATCCGCATCTCAACACTCGCGCTCATGCCGTGGCTGCTCGCGGCCGCGCTCGCGGTCCTCGCGCCGCCCTCCCCCGCGCAGCCCGTGGAAGGCACCGACTACAAGAAGCTCGAGCCGCCCCTGCCGACCGACAGTCCCGGAAAGATCGAGGTGATCGAGTTCTTCTCGTACGGCTGCCCGCATTGCAACGCCTTCTATCCGCTGATCAGCGCCTGGGCGGCCAAGCTCCCGAAGGACGTGGTGTTCACGCGCGTGCCGGTCAGCTTCAACCGCCCGCAGTGGATCAATCTCGCGCGCGCCTACTACGCGCTGCAGGCGACCGGAGACCTGCCGGCGCTCGATGGGGCACTCTTTCACGCGCTGCACGTAGAGAACCTGCAGCTCTTGGACGAGCCGAGTCTCGCCGGCTGGGTGGGCAGTCACGGCGGCAATGCCGAGAAGTTCACACAAGCGTACGCGTCCTTCGGCGTCAACAATCAGACCGTGCAGGCCGATCGGCTCGCGGAAAGGTATCTGGTCGAGGCCATCCCCGCGCTTGCCGTCAACGGCACCTACCTCGCGCTGGCCGACAGTACGCACGGCCA
>Ga0209577_10000832_pt1 | contig 30863 bp, 37 predicted proteins | sample GraSoiAngelo_109_FD_185874 | JGI IMG/M metagenome (GOLD analysis project Ga0209577, IMG submission 185874) | Grasslands soil microbial communities from the Angelo Coastal Reserve, California, USA - 14_0903_12_20cm (SPAdes) (version 2) | ecosystem: Environmental > Terrestrial > Soil > Grasslands...
ACAGCGCGCGAGAGGTCTGCCGCAAGAGCAGCCACGTCCGTCGCGGACGATCCGGCTTGGTACCACGCGGTCGGCCCTTCGCGACCCTCACACCACTCTCGGGCTAGGGTCGTCTTGCCATAGCCGGCTGGGGCGACGAGCAGGATGATGCGGGCGGTCGTCTCGTCCAGCAGCCTCGTCAGGCGGGGCCGCTTGATGATGTGACGTTGCGCTCCGACGGCTTCGACGGTCGATTCGCTGATGACGCGCTCCCCTGTGCCGAGCGAGATCCGCTGCCGCAAGACTAGCGTGGCTTGCCGCGAGTGGCCAAGCGCCTCTACGGAACATGTCCGGCACTACGAGGACTTCCCGCGCCCGCGGAGCGTCTCCGCGGGCGCGGGTGCCGTCAGTCCCCCCGGCTTCGTCGGGTCGGGCCGAGGCTTTTGGAGAGAGGATCCACGCCGGTCAGGAGCCGATACGCGACGGGGATCTGGCGCCGGCGGGAGACGCCGAGCTTCTGGCGCAGGACGTCGGAGTGCGCCTTCACGGTGCGAGGAGAGATCCCCAGCTGCTCGCCTATCTCCTCGTTTGAAAGGCCTGCCGCGATGAGCTCGACGACCTGGCGCTGGCGGTCCGTGAGCGCCGGTGCTCGCTTCGTGAGCGCCTCGTACATGATGCCGCGGAGCTAACCACTTGCTGCACGGGGGCAACATTCGTCGAAAGGAGTATTCGAGCGGCGTATTTCGCGAGCTACTAGCGAACGACGCGTTCGCGGGCGGCGACGAAGCTCGCCTCGTGGCCACGGCGGTTGGCCTCCTCGAGCTCGTCTTCGTCTAGCGCACCGATGCGGCGGAGCAGCTCGAGCTCGTCCCGGAGGTGGGTCCGCATCATCTCCGGGCCGTCGGTGGCGATCGTGAAGCCGACGCCGTGCTCGACGAAGCTGCGCAGCGTGTCGCGCAGCGCGTCCTCCCCGGCCAAGGCCTTCGTGAGGAGGTTCGAGGTCGGGCAGATCTCGAGCACGATCCCGGCCTCCGCGAGCTCGTCCATCAGCTTCACGTCTCCGGCGGCAAGGATGCCGTGACCGATCCGCTCGGGCTGGAGCGCCTCGACGACCTCGCGGATCTCGTCTCGTCCGACGTCGCCGCCCTCCTCACCGACGTGAATGGTCACGCCGAGGCCGGCGGCGCGCGCCTCCTCCACCATCGGCCCGATCCGTCGGTAGTCGTACCGACCGCCGCCGGGCCTCGGCCCCGCGATGTCGACGCCCACGACGCCGCGCGGGGCCCAGCGGATCGCCTTTTCCACGACGATCATGTTCTGCTCGGGCGTGAAAGTGCGGTCCATCATCAGGATCAGGCCCGCACGCACCTGCGGGTACTCGAGGCTCGCGCGGTCGAGACCGCGCACGGCGGCGAGGATGATGTGGTCGAGGTCGCGCTCGCCGCCGCGGTTTCGCTTCATCGGGTTGAAGCGCAGCTCGAGCGTCGTGATCCCCTGCGACCGGTAGGCGCCGCCGATCGCCGCGTGCACCGATCGCTCGACGGCGATCGGGCTCGACTGGATCAGCTCCGTCCAGTGGTAGATCGCGTCGAGGGCGTTCAGGTCCGGAACGCCGCGCGGGTCGCTGACGGTGACGAGGCGGTCGAATTCCCAGTAGTCCTTCACCGGGAGGGCGATCCCCTGCTCGTGCGCCAACGTCCACAGGATGTCGGACGAGACGCAACCGCCGAGGTGTGTGTGCAGCTCCGCGAGACCGTTCTGCATCGAGCGAGTCTAGGCTGCACCGGTGGAGCTGCCGCAGGGAACGTTCTCGATCGTGGGCCTCGATCCGGCGAACGGCGACGTCGGCGTGGCCGTGCAGTCGAGGTACTTCGCGGTCGGAGCGGTCGTGTCGTGGGCGCGCGCGGGCGTGGGCGCCGTCGCGACACAGGCAGCCGGGCGCGCCGCCTACGGGCCCGAGATCCTCGACCTGCTCGCGCGGGGGCTCAAGCCGGCCGAGGCGATCGAGCGCGCGCTCGCGGACGACGAGCGGCACGAGACACGGCAGCTCGGCGCCGTCGACGCCCAAGGCCGTGCGGCCGCCTTCACCGGGAGCGAGTGCAACGAGTGGGCCGGTCACGCGACCGGCCCCGGGTACGCGGCGCAGGGGAACATCCTGGCCGGAGAAGACGTCGTCGCCGAGATGGTCGGTGCGTTCACGCAGACGAGCGGCGCTCTCGTCGAGCGGCTCATGGCCGCGCTCGAGGCGGCGCAGGCGGCCGGCGGCGACCGGCGCGGCCAGCAGTCGGCTGCGCTAGTCGTCGAGCGTCCGGGTGGGATTCCCGAGAGTCGCGAGGGCATCGACCGCATCGTCGACCTCCGCGTCGACGACCATCCGGAGCCGATTCGCGAGCTGCGACGTCTCCTCGACCTGCACGCGCGCATGCGGCTCGCCCTCGACACCTCCGGGTTCTACGAGCGGCGCGAATGGGGGGCGGCGATCGCGGCAACCGAAGAGGCGCTCACGCGCTTTCCCGACGAGCCGCTGCTCCTCTACAACCTCGCCTGCTACGAGAGCCTGGACGGGCGGCGCGACGCGGCCCTCGCACACCTGAAGCAGGCGCTTTCCGCCGATCCGACGATGCGAGAGACGGCGCGCGCCGACTCCGACTTCGCCCGGATCGCCGACGAGCCGGGGTTCCGAGCGCTGGTCGAGCCGTGACGGAGCGGCACGTCGTCGCGCTCGGGGGAGGCGGCTTCTCGGACCGCGACGACGCGCGACTCGACGACTTCGTCCTCGGCCTCGCCGGGCCGTCGCGCCCGCGCGTCTGCTTCCTGCCGACGGCGAGCGGGGACTCGGCCGACTACGTCGTCAGGTTCTACGAGGCGTTTCGCGAGCGGGCGGAGCCGTCGCACCTCGAGCTCTTCGGCCGCCCGCGACAGGACATCCGCGACTTCCTCCTCGCCCAGGACGTCCTCTACGTCGGGGGCGGGAACACGGCGAACATGCTCGCGATCTGGAGCGTGCACGGCGTCGAGACCGTCCTGCGGGAAGCGTGGGAGCGTGGGGTCGTCCTCGCGGGGATCAGCGCGGGGTCGATCTGCTGGTTCGAAGCCGGCGTGACCGACTCGTTCGGCGACGAGCTCGCGCCGCTTCGCTGCCTCGGCTTCCTCGCGGACAGCAATTGCCCGCACTACGACAGCGAAGCGCAGCGCCGGCCGACCTATCGCCGGCTCGTCGACGCGGGCGAGCTGCCGCCCGGGCTCGCCGCGGAGGACGGTGTCGGGCTCCACTTCGTCGGAACCGAGCTCGCGGAGGCGGTGGCGGCGCGGCCGGAGGCCGGCGCATTTCGCGTCGAGCCGGGCGCCGAGACCGCGATCCCGGTGCGGCGGCTCGGCTGAATATCCTGGCGCGGGATGAAGGTCGGCATCGTCGTCCCGTACTCGTGGTCCTTCTGGGGCGCGGTCGTCGAGCACGCCGAGCTCCAGGCCGACGCGCTCGAGCGGCTCGGCGTCCAGACGCGGACGATCATCGGCCACGACCCCCCGGGCCGGTTCACGAGCGCGCTCCACCCGCGCCACGGCCGCCACGGCCGGCCGCCGCCCGAGGTGCTGCCGGTCGGCCGGTCGGTGATCGTGCCGGCGAACGGGACGCTGCCGAACATCGTTCTCAGCCCCTCGTCGGTGGTGCGCATCAAGCGGGCGCTCGACCGTGAGCGGTTCGACGTCCTCCATCTCCACGAGCCGATGACGCCCGCGATCTGCGTCGCCGTCCTCTCGCTTGCGCGCGCCCCGATGGTTGCGACGTTCCACGCCTCGGGGAATCTCGGGTGGATGCGGATGGCCAAACCCGTCTGGGGCTTCCTCGCCGACCGTCTCGACCATCGGATCGCGGTCTCCGAGCAGGCGCTGGAGTCGCAGCGGCGCTGGCTGCCCGGCGAGTACGAGATCATCCCGAACGGCGTCCTGATCCCGCCGGAGGCGGACGCGGGGGGGCGCGAGCACCGGATCGTCTTCGCCGGCCGGCAGGAGCCGCGGAAGGGCCTTCAGATCCTCCTGCGCGCGTGGCCGGAGATTCGGGAGCGGACCGGCGTGCGGCTGCGCATCGTCGGCGCCGACCCGCTCGCCGTGCGGCTCCTCCTGACGCGCGAGCGCGTCTCCGACGAGGGGATCGACGTCCTCGGCTTCCTCGACCAGGACGCGTTCACCGCGGAGCTCCTCGGCGCGAAGGCGCTCGTCGCGCCGTCGCTCGGCGGTGAGAGCTTCGGGATGGTGCTCACTCGGGCGTTCGCGTGCGCGACGCCGGTCGTAGCGTCCGATATCGCCGGGTACAGAGACGTGATGACTCCCGAGGCCGGCGTGCTCGTCCCGCCCGGCGATCCCGCCGCACTTGCGGGCGCCGTCGTCGCGCTCCTCGAGGACGAGCCGCGGCGGCAGACGCTGGGCGTCGCGGCCCGCGAGCTCGCGCGGCGGCGATATTCCTGGGACGACATCGCGCGGCGCCTCGTCGGGATCTACGAGCTCGTGACCGTACGGACGGCGCGGGCGGCGGTGATCGCGTGAAGCTACGCGCGCTCAGGAGCCCCTGGATCCGGGCCCTGCTCGTGCTGCCGGTCGCCGCCGGCGTGGGCGCGCTGCTCTGGTGGCGCGGGCCGAGCTGGAGCGCCGTCGGCGACGCGTTCACGATCGTCCGCTGGCAGTGGGTGCTGGTCGCGATCGGGTTCAACCTCGTGTCGGTGCTCGCCCGCTCGCTCGCGTGGAGGACGGTGATCCGCCAGGCCACGCCCCCGCCGGTGCCGAGCTTCCTGCTCGTCTTCTCGGCGTTCTCCGTGGGGCTCTTCGCGAACGCCGTGCTCCCGGGCCGGATCGGCGAGCTTGCCCGCGTCGCCGTCCTGAACCGCAAGGTCGCCGCCCGGAGCGCATGGGCGACGCTCCTCGGCACCGTCTTCGCACACCGCATCTTCGACCTGGTGCCGGTCGTTCTCCTCATCGTCTACGTCGTCCTCACGGCCAAGATTCCGAGCTGGGCCGTCTCGAGCCTGATCGTCTTCGTGTGTGCCGGCGTCCTGCTCTTCGCGCTCGCGCTGGCGCTCGCGCGCCGCCCGCGCGGGATCCCGATCGACCTCGGCCCCGCCCGCCGCGTCGTCGCCATGGCACGCCAGGGTCTCGGCGTGATGCGCACGCCGCTCGCGGCCGCCGTCGCGATCGCGTTCCAGTGCGTGGGCTGGCTGTGTCAGCTCCTCGCGGTCTTCACGGCGATGCGCGCCTTCGACATCCACGCGCCGCTGCCCGCCGCTGGGCTCGTCCTCGTGCTGATGAACGTGGCGACGATCTTCCCGCTCTGGCCCGGGAACGTCGGCCTCCTCCAGGCGGCGATCGCGCTCCCACTTCTCCACTATGGAGTCTCGTCGCCGCGGGGAATCGCGTATGGGATCGGCCTCCAGGCGATCGAGGCCTCGGTCGGCGTCGGCTTCGGGCTCCTCTTCCTCGCGCGGGAGGGGCTCTCGTACACGATGCTCAAGGTCATGCCGGACGCGACGCAGGTCGAGATGCCCGGGCCCGAGCCCGTGGAGCAGGGGGCCGACGATGCGCGTGCTCGCGTGCCCGGCTAGCCTCAAGGGCGTCCTCACGGCGATGGATGCGGCAGCAGCGCTCGGCCGTGGGGCGCGGTGCGTGCCGGGAGTCGAGGTGGACGAGCTGCCGGTGGCCGACGGCGGAGAAGGAACGCTCGAGGTGCTCGCGCTCGCACGCGGAGGTGCCTGGCACGGTGCCGAGGTGCACGATGCGTTCGGGCGACCGCGGCGTGCGCGTTGGCTCGAGGTCGATGACGGGCGAGCGGTCGTCGAGGCGGCGGAGGCGATTCCGCTCGACCCGAGGCGGCTCGACCCGTTCGCCGCTTCGAGCCGTGGCCTCGGTGAGCTGGTCGCGGCGGTCGGGCGTCCCCGCGAGCTTCTCGTCTGCCTCGGCGGGACGGCGAACGTCGACGGGGGCGCCGGCTTCCTGGAGGTCGTTCAAGAGCTTCCGGCGCCGACCCGCGTCGCCTGCGACGTGCGGTCGCCGCTCGTCGACGCGGCGCGCGTGTTCGCTGCGCAGAAGGGCGCGGCGAGTGCGGACGTGGAGGTGCTCGAGGCGCGGCTGCTCGCGTTGCCCGAGCTCGCTCCTTGCGCGTCGCTCCCGGGATCGGGCGCGGCCGGCGGTCTCGGCGCTGCGCTCGCCTCGCTCGGGGCCGAGCTCGTCGCGGGCGCGGAGCTCGTCCTCGCCGAGATCGGCTTCGATCCACGCGGGTTCGACCTCGTCGTCACGGGCGAGGGCGTCGTCGACCGGACGACCGGCGAGGGGAAGGCGCCGGGCGAGGTGGCGCGCCGATGTGCGGAGGCTGGAGCCCGCTGCGTCGTCTTCGGCGGGCGCGTCACGGCGCCGGTGGAAGGAGCGGAGACCTACGAGCTGAGCGGCGACCCGGCTCGGGCCGCCGCCGACCTAGTTGATCTGGGCGAGAGGCTCGCGCGCTCGCTCGCGGCCTAGCTCTGGGCCGGCTCTCGCCGCGCTGCGTCCTCGGTCACGGCGCGCGCGAGCTCCTCGATGCGACCCTGCGCGCTGTCGAGCTTCGTCAGGCAGAACCGATAGAGCTCCTCGCCGTGCTCCCAGAGGCGGATCGCCTCGTCGAGGCCGGCGTCGCCTCTCTCGAGGCGCTCGACGATCGCGTCGAGCTCCCGCTGCGCGCCCTCGAAGGTCGGCTCGTCCGTCACTCGACCCGAGCTCCGAACTCGCCCTCGGCGACCTCGACCCGGAGGGGCTGGCCCGACCGCACGGCCGCCGGCGAGCGGACGATCCCGGTGTCCGTCCGGACGATCGCGTACCCTCGGGTGAGTGTCGCCTTCGGAGACAACGCACGCAGTCGGGCCGCGCTCTGCGCGAGCGCCGCCCGTTTGCGCTCGACGGCGAGCGCCGGCGCTCGGCGGAGCCGGTCGTGGAGGAGCGCGAGGCGGTCGCGCTCACGACCGAGCGTTCGCTGCGCGGCACGTTCGAGCCGGCCGCGGTCGCGGTCGAGTCGCTCGAGCAGCTCGCCGAGGTCGGGGACGACGAGGCGGCCTGCTGCGGTCGGCGTCGAGGCGCGGACGTCCGCGGCGAGGTCGCACAGCGGAGTGTCTTGCTCGTGCCCGACCGCTGACACAACTGGAACCGGCGAGGAGGCGACAGCGCGGACGAGCCGCTCGTCGCTGAAGGGCAGGAGGTCCTCGAAGCTGCCTCCGCCGCGCGCGACGACGATCACGTCCACGTCCGGGCGCGCGGCGAGCGCGCGGAGCGCGTCCACGATCGCGGCCGCCGCACGCGGTCCCTGGACGTATGTCTCGGCGACGACGACATGCGCGGGTGGGAAGCGCGCGGTCAGAGTGGAGACCACGTCCCGCTTCGCCGCCGCATCGTTCCCCGTCAGGAGCCCGACGGCGCGCGGGAGGCGCGGTAACGGGCGCTTCCGCTCGGGCGCGAACAGGCCCTCGGCGGCCAGCTTGCGCTTCAGGCGCTCGAGAGCCGCGAGGTGGTCGCCGAGGCCGAAGCGCTCGATCGTCAGCGCGCGGAGCCGGAAGTCGCCGCGGGCCTCGTACAGCTCGGGGCGCCCGAAGACGTGCACGCGTTCGCCGTCGGCGAGGTCGAGCCGAAGCGCCTCGAAGCGCCCCCGAGGCATCGTCACCGGCAGGCACGCGCCGTCCGACGGATCCTTGAGCGTGAAGAACACGCTCTGCCAGCCGGTGTGTCGTCGTAGCTCGGTCACCTCGCCCTCGACCCAGAGCGTGGGGAGCCGCGCGAGCCAGTCCGCGACGCCCCGGTTGAAGGCGGCGACGGAGTAGACCTTTCGGTCGCCGTACTCGATCGGCGCGATCTTCACACCGCCGATGGTATGTCCAAGCGCTGGTATCTAGAGGAGGATCTCGGCTGCCGTCTGCGGCTCGCAGCCTTGCGCCACGAGCTCGACCGCGCGATGGAGGTCGGCCTCGCTACCGGCGAGGCGCTCGGCGAGCGGCAGCGGGTAGCCAGCTTCCATCAGGACGTGCAGGCGCCAGCCCTCGACCTTGGCCCGCTCGCTCCGTTCGATCTCGGCTGTCTCGACCCTGTCGCTCATGGCGCCTCCGTTCGCCTTCCTAGAGACGAACCCTCCCGCGCGAAAGTTGGCGCGCTTCCGACACACTTCGGCCAAAGCGGCGAGCTAACCGGCGCGCGCGCCGAGGCTCTCGCGCGAACGCGCGAGCAGCTCGTCCACTCGCCGCGAGAGCTCGGAGAGACGGGTCTCGAGCACCGTTCGCTCCGAGTCCGTCTCCGCCACCAGGGCCTGGAGACGGCGGCGAAGCTCCGACTCCATGTCGCCGAGCCGGCGCTCCAGGCTGTCGACGAACTCCTCGCGCTGCCGCTCGAGCCCGGCCGCGACCCCGGTCAGCCGCTTCTCGAGTCGCTGGGCGCCGGCGTCGCCGACGTGGGAGAGCCGCTCGGCGAGCACGCGCTCGGCCTCCCTGCCGTACGCCTGGACGCCGCGGTCGAGCTCGCGCGCCAGCCGGCGCGCCGCGTCCTCGCGCTGCGCCTTGATCGCGTCCGCGAACTGCTGGGCCGCGGCGTCCGCGTAGCCGGCCGAGCTGCGGGCGACCGTCCGTTCGAGCTGCTCCACTTGCCTCCGCTCCACGTCCGCGAAGCTCGCCTGGATCCGCCGTGCGGCTTCGGCTTCTTCGCGCTCGATCTGCTCCCGGAGCGCCCGCTCGCGGCGGCGCAGCCGCTCGTTGAGCTCGTGGAGCGCGCGCCGCCGCTCGCTCTGCGTGCTCTCGAGCTCGGCGGTTGCCGCCGCGGCGGCCTCGTGCGCCACGCGCGCGAGCTCCTCGCGAAGCCGTGCCACGGTGGCGCGCAGCTCCTCGGCGTCGCCCTCGACGCGCTCCGCGTCGCCGCCCATCCGGGTCTCGACCTCGGCGAGCAGCTGCTTCTGCCGCTCGGCGAGCCGTGCGATCTGCGCCGCGAGCCCCTGCTGCGCGCGCTCGAGGTCCTCGCCCCACGAGGCGAGGCGTCGCTCGACGCGCCGCTGCGTCTCCGCCAGCGCCTCGCTGAGGCGTGCGCCCGCCTCCTCCTCCCGGTCGGCCACCTCCTTCCGGCGCGTCTCGGCGATGCGGCGCTCTTCGTCGAGGAGGAGCGAGGTCGACTCGGCCCGCGCGCGTGCGAGAACCCGCTCGAGCTCGGCTGCGTGAGCCGTGGCCTCGCTCCGAACCAGCTCGCGCAGGTGCTGCTCCGCGCGGCTCGTCTCGCCGTCGATCCGGCGGACGCGGGCGAGTGCACCTCGCACGCGGGTGAGACCCGCCTCGACCGCTGCGGCGGCGGTGAGGCCCGCGGCGGCGATCGCCACGCCGCCGGACGGATCGAGCGCGAAGGCCACCCATGCCGCGACCGCGCCGAGCCCGATGACGCTCGCGAGGCCGGCGAGAGCGCGGGCGCCGATCGCCGCGCGGAGCGCCGCCCAGAGCGATGCGCCGACCACGACCACGGCCGCGGCGAACCCGGCCTGCACGATCGTCACCCGATCCACGGCGCCAATCGTATGACCTACGACGCGTGCAGCACGACGAGGGCGACCGCGAGGCAGACGACCGCCGCGGCGAGGGCTTTCAACGCCGCCTCGGGAACGCGCATGAGCGACTCGGCGTCGAGCGGCTCCTCGCGACCGTCGCGGTAGACGATCGTGCCCGAGACGGAGGCGGTGCGCCGCCGCACCGTGCGCACGGGGGTCGACAGCAGCCGCTGGGCATGGCTGGACAGCGTCGCGAAGACGGCTGCAAGGACGGCCTCGAGGCGGATCCGGCCGGCGACCGCGAAGTATCCCGTGAGGAGCGGGAAGCCGCCCCACGCGAGCGCGAACCAGGGGTCGCCGTGGAAGCGGCCCCCGAAGAGCTCGAGGTTGTAGGCGACGACGACGAACGCGCCCACGCCGACGAAGGCGAGGAGCCACGGCTCGCGCGCGATCGCTCCGCCGATGCCAATGGCGACGGCGCCGCCAATCGACACCGCCGCGAGCGCGATCAGTGTGCCGTCGCCGATGCGCGTCCCGAGCGGGCGGTCTTTCAGCTCGTCGAGCGCGTGCGCGCCGATCCCGACGGCGAGGAAGAACGCCGCGAGGGCGAGGCCGAGCCGCGCGTAGCCGAGGTGCGGCGCGAGCCCGGCTCCGATCACGACGTACGAGAGGTGCCACAGCGTGTAGGGCGGGTGGAGGAGCGTGACGTAGTCGCGCCATCCGCCCGGCGAGAGCGCGTAGAACGCCGGCCGCGCCGAGCTCGTCACGCGCGCCGGCCCCAGACCACGACGCCGCCCCCGAGGGTGAGGCGCCGCATCCGAACGTCCTCGACTCCGGCTTCACGCCACAGCGCGAGGAGGCGCTCCGGCGGATGCTCGGTCGCGAAGCGGCGGATGCTCGGGCCGAGGAACCGGCCGACCTCGCCCCACCCGGGCGAGACGGCGCGGCCGACGAGCGGCAGGCCGACGCGGACGTAGAGCTCCCACGCTGCGCGCCAGAGTCCATCCGGGACGCCGAACTCGAGCGACGCGATCAAGCCGCCCGGACGGACGACGCGCGCGAGCTCGCGAAGCGTCCGGCCGGGCTCGTCGACGTAGCGGAGGAGGTAGGTGAACGTGAGGCCGTCGAAGGCTCCGTCCTCGAAGGGGAGGTCGTCCGCCGTTCCCTCGACGAGCTCGATGCGCTCGGCCAGGCCCGCTGCGGACACGCGCCGGCGCGCCTCGGCCAGCATCTCCGGGCTCTGGTCGAGCCCGACGACGGAGCAGCCGGTTCGCCGGACGAGCTCGATCGCGACGGCCGCGGTTCCCGTCGCGACGTCGAGGACGGTGTCGTCCGGGCCGGCCTGGGCGCGCGAGACGAGGAACCGCCGCCAGCGGGGATCCTGGCCGAGGGAGAGCAGGGCGCTGTAGCGGTCGTACGTCGCGCCGAGCGGCGCGAACAGCCGCCGGGCGTGGAGGTTCCGAGCGGACAGGGCCTCGGCCAACGCCTCAGTCTAAGGCGCCGACTCGGCGGCGCCGACGGTAGGACGCGCGGGCTCGCCCGTGCGTCCGTCTGAAATGACCGGCCGAACGAGAGGACCCATTCTCGAAACCGCGTCTAAGCTGGCCCGATGGGCCTTCGGGAGGAGCTCGAGCGGGTCGCGGAGCTCGCGCAGCGCTTTGCCGCACCGGCGGAGACGCTCGCCGGGATCCTCGCGGCCGAGCCCGGGCCGGGCACGCGCGTCTATCTCTGCGCGTTCGTCGACGGGGCCGGCACGAGGAGCTGGGTGGCCCTGGACGCCCAGGGGGAGCCGATCTCGAGCCGGGCGGCCGTGCGCGACGCGGTGTCGATCTCCGCCCTCTGCGAGCTCGCCGAGGAGACTGCGGCGGGGGGCGACCTGGAGCGGCTGCGCGCCGATCTCGTCACGCTGCGGCTGACCGAGAGCCCGCCCGGGATCGAGGAGGCGGAGGCCGCGGCGCTCGAGCTCGAGCGGGTGCTCGGCGCGCCGCCGCGGCTTGCAACGCCGAGCTACCTGGACGCCGTCGGCGTAGCCACGCGCCGGCTGGAGCAGATGCTCGGAGAAGGCGGCGCCTCGCCGTTCGCGACCGCGCTCGAGCAGAGCCGCGTGGCCGTGGAGGAGCTCGCGGCCGAGATCGAGGGGCGGTACAAGCTGGAGCTGACGTGAGCGACGAGCTCGACCTCCGGGTCTCCGACGCGCAGCGGGAGGAGGCCGCGGTCGCGCTTCGCGAGCACTGCGCCGAGGGCCGGCTGACCCTCGAAGAGCTGTCGCAGCGGCTCGACGAGGCCTACCGTGCGCGGACGGCGGGCGAGCTCGCGCAGGTGCTCCGAGAGCTTCCCGCCGAGGCGGCGCCGCGCCGACGACGCTCCCCGAAGCGGTTCACGATCGCGATCTTCGGCGGCGTCGAGCGCCGAGGGAGGTGGCGCGTTCCGCGGCGCTCGTTCGTCCTCACGTTGTTCGGCGGCTCGGACCTCGACCTACGTCAGGCGGAGATCGACTCGGACGTCGTGACGATCTGGACCTTCGCCCTCTTTGGAGGCGCCGACGTCTACGTGCCCGAGGGCGTGGAGGTGGACACCGCCGGTCTCGCACTGTTCGGGGGCATCGACGAGCACGGCGCGGATGTGCCGGCTCGCCCGGGAACGCCCCTCGTGCGGGTGCGGGGCTTGGCGCTCTTCGGCGGCACCGACATCTGGCGGGTGCCGCCGGGCGGAAGGGCGGACGCGCTCGAGCTCTCGCGACCTTCTCGTCCGTGATGCTCGCCGAGGGGACGCTCGGCGGCCGCGTCGCGCTCGTCACCGGCGGCGGTACGGGGCTCGGGCGCGCGATGGCCATCGAGCTCGGGCGGCTCGGCGCCCGTGTGGCCGTCGCCGGCCGGAGGAGCGAGCCGCTCGAGGAGGTGGCACGCGAGCTCGGAGAGGGGCTCGCCGTCCCGTGCGACGTCCGCGACCCGGAGGCGGTCGCGGCCGCGTTCGAAGCCGCCGAGCGGGAGCTCGGACCCGTGACGACGCTCGTGAACAACGCCGCGGGCAACTTCCTCGTGCGGGCGGAGGACCTCTCGCCGAACGGCTGGCGCGCCGTCCTCGGGATCGTCCTCGACGGCACCTTCTTCTGCTCGCGGGAGCTCGGGCGGCGGGCGATCGAGCGCGGCGGAGGCGGCCAGATCGTGAACGTCGTCGCGACGTACGCCTGGACGGGCGGGCCAGGCACCGTCCACTCGGCGGCGGCGAAGGCCGGCGTCGTCAACCTCACGCGCACGCTCGCCGTCGAGTGGGCGCCGCACGGGATCCGCGTGAACGCGATCGCTCCGGGTCCCATCGACACGCCGCAGACGCGCGAGCGGCTCTGGCCGACGGAGGAGATCCGCGCCGCGGTGCTCGCCAAGGTGCCGCTGCGCCGCTTCGGCCGCGAGGACGAGGTTGCGAACGCCTGTGCCTTCCTCGTCTCCGACTACGCGGGCTACGTCACGGGCGAGATGCTCACGCTCGACGGCGGGGCCTGGCTGGAGAAAGGCATGTTCGGACTCGGACCTGCCCCGGGCAGCTAAGGTGTCGGGCGTGGAAGGCGGATTCGGATTCCCGTTGGGGGGCGACCCCGAGGAGCTGATGCGCGGGCTGCGCGAGTTCGCCGAGCAGCAGGCGGAGTCGGTGCAGGAGGCGCAGCGGGAGCAGTTCGCGACGCTGACGCTGAACACGGCTGTCGAGCTGACCGCCGCCGCGCTCGGACAGGTCCGGGTCGACGGTGGCTCCGACGAGCAGGCGATCGCCCTTCGTGACGCAATGCGCGTGCTCTTTCCCGAGGCGGTGGCGCTCGTGAGCGCCGCGCGCCAGGGCTTCATGCGCGAGCACCCCTAGCTCCGGGCGCGCGGCGCGCGACGGGGAGACTCGTCCCGGCGGGACGGGGAGGGGTCTGGCCCCGGACGTGGCCGGCCAGGCATGGGGTGCTGGGGACTAGAATCGCGCCGCTCGTGGCTATCCTCGACCGCGCGATCGTCCGTTTGCTGCCGGCGGTCCCACAGCCCCTCGTCGAGCGGCTGGCGCAGCGCTACATCGCCGGCCCCGAGCTCAAGGACGCGCGCGAGACCGTCCGCCGGCTGAACCGCGACGGGAAGATGGCGACGATCGACGTCCTCGGCGAGGAGATCACGAGCGAGGCCGACGCCGCCGCGATCGTGCGCGCCTACCAGGACGTCTTCGCCGACATCGAGCACTGCGGCCTCGACTCGAACGTGAGCGTCAAGCTGACGGCGCTCGGGCTCAAGCTCGACTACGACGTCTGCCGCGCGAACCTGGAGAGCGTCGTCCGCGACGCCGCCACGCGCGGGAACTTCGTCCGGATCGACATGGAGGACTCGAGCTGCACCGACGACACGCTGCGGCTCTACCGCGAGCTGCGCGAGGCCGGCCACGACAACCTCGGCGTCGTCCTCCAGGCATACCTGCGGCGCACGGTCGACGACATCCACCGCCTCGCCGACCTGAAGCCGAACGTGCGGCTCTGCAAGGGGATCTACGTCGAGCCGCCCGAGATCGCCTTCCGCGACTTCGAGGCCGTCCGAGCCAACTTCGTCCAGGCGCTCCGGGAGCTCTTCGACGCCGGCGCCTACGTCGGGATCGCGACGCACGACGAGTGGCTCGTCGACGAGAGCCGCCGGACGGTCTCCGAGCGCCGCCTCGAGACGAGCGAGTACGAGTTCCAGATGCTCCTCGGGGTACGCGAGGACCTCGGGCGGCGCCTGGTCGCCGACGGCCACCGCCTGCGCATCTACGTGCCGTTCGGCCGCCACTGGTACGCGTATTCGCTCCGCCGGCTCCAGGAGAACCCGAAGATCGCCGGCTACATCGCCGCCGATACGCTCGGCCGCGTGATTCCGTTCCGCAACGGCCGTTGAGAGGCGTTCACCGCTCCCAGGCTACGCCTTCGGCATGGCCACCAGGCACGGCGAGGAAGCGCCGCTCCTGAAGAAGAGCAGCGCACCGGCTGCCCTGGCACGGTCGAGGATTCCGCCGCGCCAGCCGAGTCGGGCAACGACGACGTCGTTCACCCCGCGCCTCCCCCGCGGGACGTAGCCGTACGACGGGACCATCGCCCGAGTCGTGACGTACACGTCGTTGTGGCGGAGCCATCGTCGTCCGGCCCGGTTCCACGCGACGACGTAGACGGCGCCGCACGTGCCGCCCGAAGGCGTGCCCTCGGTCACACGAGAGGTCGGTCGCCGTGGAGCGTCGGCCGTCAGATACCAGGCCACCGGGATGACGCCGGCGTAGCGACCGAAGAACACGATCGGATCGTCGTTGGCCCAGCCCTCCCGCTCGAGCGTCGACGCCAGCCGATCGTAGGGCGTTCGGCCGAGGCCGACTTCTCCGGCGACGAATCCGGCGACGCAGAGACCGGCGAGCACCGCGCCCGCAAGTCGGGCCGCCTCGACGCGGGGGACGGCGGCCAATCCACCGGCGAGAGCGACAGCTGCGAACGGTGCCGTGCCGACGAGGTTGCGCGTGTCGACGATTCGCAAGCCGACCCCCCAGACGAGCACGCTCAAGAGCATGGGGAAGACGGCGAGTAGCGCCCAAAGACGGGCATCGGGACGACGCCAGAGTGCGAGCGAGCCGCCGAGAATCGCCGCCACGAAAGCGACCTGCAGCCCGACACCGGCCGCCGTCACATATGGGGACGGAAAGAAGAGATCGGGGTACAGCCGCGCGGCTCCTCTGAGCGAGATGGCGTGCGGCCATCGGTAGTAGCCGTGTCGGTACTGGCGCCAGAAGAAGGGCGTCCAGACGAGGAATGGGACGAGGCCCACACCGAGTGCAAGACCGGTTCTCCGCCACACGCGCCGCTCGCGCGTGACGGACGCCGTCCAGACGACTCCGGCAGCGAGGGAGAAGAGGAAGAAGTAGTGCGTGAGCGAGCCGAGCGCCACAGCTCCGGCGAGCGCCGCCCCGGACCCGAGCGTGGGGTTGCGGACCGCACGTTCCAGCGTCAGCGCGAAGGCGACGCATACGAGCACGAAGAGGGAGTACGCGCGCAGCTCTGCCCCGTGGACGACGAGCTCGCTCGCCAAAGCCACGAGGACTCCGGCGAGGAACGCGGCCCAGCGCGTCATGATTCGCCGGGCGACCAAGAACGTCGCCAGGGTGACGACGGCGCTGCAGAGGAGTGAGATCACTCGGAGTCCGGCGAACGGGAAGGCGGCCGAGCGCACGAGCCACACTGCGTGCGCCGAGACCCAAACGCCGCCGTAGAACACGGGCGGGGTCGACTCGCGACTCACGACCTGGTCGAGCGCCGCACGGAACGACGGTTGTACGGCGACGCGAGCCGTTCCGATCTCGTCCTGCCAGAGGGCGTCCTGGAGCAAACCGGGCAGCCGCGCTCCGAGCGTGAGCGCGACGAGCAGCGCCGTCAGGGCAGTCCAGGCCTTCGGCCGCCGCATCCGGCGCAAGCCGCCAGCCGTCCGCTACGGCGCCTCGGGCTTGCGCGCGACGAGCACGAGCTCACCGGGGACCCGGCGGGTCTGCGGGAGCAGCGGATCGTCCGAGGGGAGCTCGTCGAGGCCTCGAACGACGAGCCCCGCGGAGACGAGTACGGTCACGACCTCGCCGAGCCGACGATGACCCTCTGCGAAATAGTCGTCGCGCCAGTGGAGCATGTCGTCCAGGCACGCGAGGACCGGGTGCTCGTCGTGGACGATCAGCTCGCCGCCCGGCCTCAGCGCCGCGGCGATCCCGGCGGCCCATGCCTCGAAGGCGGTGCCGAGCCCCGTGTAGACCAGGTCGAACCGGCCGCGGCGGAGCTCGACCGGGAGCTGGTTCGGGTCGCCCTGCACGAACGCGACCGCGGGTGCGCGTTCGCGGGCGCCGGCCACGGCGTCGGCGGACGCGTCCACGCCGGTCACGAGCGCGCCGAGCCCGGCCAGCTCCGCGGTCGCCTCGCCCGTGCCGCAGCCCAGGTGGAGGACGTGCTTGCCGGCGAGGGCCGGGAGCCGCCGCTCGACCACCTCCGGCAGGCGCGCGGCCGCCTCCCCGCTGCGCGGCCGATGCACCTCGTCCCAGGCGCGGCGGTTGTGGTCGGTCGGCTCCATCAGGCGAGGAGCGAGAAACCGCCGTCGACGACGAGGGTGTGGCCGCGCACCATCTCGGCGTCCGCCGAAGCGAGGTACGCCACCGCCGCGGCGACCTCGTCCGGCTCGACCAAGCGTCCGGCCGGCGTCCGCTCGATGCCCTCTCGCACCATCTGCTCCCGGTTCGGGAAGTGCTCGAGCGCACCTGTCTCGACCACGCCCGCCGATACCGCGTTCACCCGGATCCCGCGCGGCGCGAGCTCGACGGCCAGGTAGCGGACGAGCGACTCGAGCGCCGCCTTCGAGGTGCCGACGAGGACGTAGTTCTCGAGCACGCGCGTCGAGCCGAGGCTCGAGACGGCGACGATCGAGCTCCCTGGCCGCATCTCCGGCGCCGTCGCCCGGGCGAGCGAGAGGAAGGCGCGCGCGTTCGCGGAGAGCGTCCAGTCCCAGTGCTTGTCCTCCGTCTCCAGGGCGGAGCGGATGACGCCGGTGGCCGCGTTGTGGACGACGACGTCGAAGGGGCCGTGCGACGCGAGCTCGGAGACGACCCGCTCCGACGCGACGTTCCCGCGCACGAGCACGGGCTCGGCGCCGGCTTCGCGCACGGCATCGGCGGCCTCCTCGGCCGCGAGGTCGTTCCGCATGTAGCCGAGGACGAGACGCTCGGCTCCGTCACCTGCGAACCGGAGGGCGATGGCGCGGCCGATGCCGCGCGTCCCGCCGGTGACGAGAACCTTCAAGCCGTCCGGTGAGGCAGCGGGGCGGACGCGGGCGCCGCGCTCGGCAACCGCTCCCAGCCCGGCCGTGCGCGCGACTCCGCAGGGCTGTCCTCGGCCTTCGAGGACGCGTGACCGAGGCGATCGAGGAGCTCCATCTTCTCCTCGCCGTAGCGGCGCATCGGGTCGCTCTCCGGGAGGTCCATGATGAGCTCGCGCACGCGCGCGCGAAGTTGGTAGGCGAAGTGCGGCGTCGCCGGCCCGACGAGCTCGTCGATCGCCTCCTTCGTCGGCTCCGCCACCGGCGGAACATAGCGCGAATAGGTCACACCACGATGGGTAGGGTCGAGCGCATGAGGCGCGTGGCTCGTGCGGATCTGATGCTGCTCGTGACCGTGCTCCTGTGGGGCTTCAACGTCACGGTGACGAAGTACGTCCTGACGCACGGGTTCCAGCCGCTCGCGTACTCCGCCGTCCGCTACGGCGGCGCGGCGATCCTCTTCTGCGGAGTGACCTACGCGCTCGAGCGGACGCTGCGGGTGCGGCGGCGCGACCTCCCGCTGCTCCTCGTCGCGGCGGGCCTCGGCGTCTGGCTGAACCAGCTCTCGTTCATGTACGCCGTCAAGCTGACGACCGCGACGACGGTCGGCCTCGTCCTGGGGACGATCCCGATCTTCACCGCGCTCATCGCGCGCGCCCTCGGCGTCGAGCGGCTGTCGCGGCGCTTCTGGATCGCGAGCGCCGTGTCGTTCGGCGGCGTCGCGCTCGTCGCCGCGGGGTCGGGCGGCGGGCTCTCGGGCGACGTCGGCGGCGACCTGCTCGCGGTCGCGACCTCGGCGACGTGGGCCGCGTACTCCGTGGCGATCGCGCCGCTCATGCGGAGGTACTCGCCCTACCAGATCAGCGCCTTCGTGCTCGTCGCGGGCTGGATCGCGCTCGCCGCGACGGCGGCGACGCAGCTCGGCTCGCAGGACTGGGGCGCCGTCGGCCGGCTCGGCTGGCTCGGCCTCGGCTTCGCGGTGCTCGGACCGCTCGTCCTGACGAACGTCCTCTGGTTCACGGCGATCGACGAGGTGGGGCCGTCGCGCGCGACGCTCGTCTCCAACCTCCAGCCCTTCGTGGCCGCGATCTTCGCGCTGGCGATTCTCTCGGAGCGGATCACGTCGCTCCAGATCCTGGGCGGTGTCGCGATCGGCGTCGGCATCCTCCTGAGCCGGGAGCGTCGGCCGCGGGGCGCCGAGCCGGTCGTCGAGGCGGAGCGGGTTCCGGCGACGAAGGCGGCGGCGCGGTGAGCGCGCGCCTGCGGGCCTGGCTCGCACGCAAGCCGCCCGGCTACCGCTTCACCGTCGGGCGGATCCTCGCCATCTACTCGGGGGTGATGGTGACGCTCCTCCTCGCCGCGCTCGACCAGACGATCGTCGCGACGGCGCTGCCGCGGATCGTCGGCGACCTCGGCGGGCTCTCGAGCTACTCCTGGGTCTTCACCGCGTACATGCTCGCGACGACCGTGACGGTGCCGCTGTACGGGAAGCTCGGCGACGTCTACGGGCGGCGGCCCCTCTTCTTCGTCGCCATCGGGCTCTTCCTGCTCGGGTCGGCGCTCTGCGGCGCGGCGTGGGGGATGCCCGAGCTGATCGTCTTCCGCGCGATTCAAGGCTTCGGCGCGGGCGGGCTCTTCCCGCTCTCGCTTGCGGTCGTCGGGAGCATCGTCCCGCCGCGCGACCGCGGCCGCTACCAGGGCCTGATCGGCGGGGTCTTCGCCGCCGCGTCGATCGCCGGCCCGGCCGTCGGCGGCTTCCTCGTCGACAACGCGAGCTGGCGCTGGGTCTTCTACGTGAACCTGCCGGTGGGCGGGCTCGCGCTCCTCGTCGTCTACCTGACCATGCCGAAGCGGGCGCCGCGGCGAGAGCACTCGATCGACTGGGCCGGGGCGGGCGCGCTCGCCGCCGGGACGACGGGTCTCCTGCTCGGCCTCGTCTGGGGCGGGCGCCAGTACGCGTGGAGCTCCGGCCACGTCGTCGGGGCGCTCGCGGCGGCGGCGCTTGCGCTCGCGCTCTTCGCCTGGCTCGAGCATCGCGCGCGTGAGACGATCCTGCCCTTCGACCTGCTCCGGAACCGGACGGTCTGGGCGAGCATCGTCTGCGTCGCGCTCGTCGGCATGGCGATGTTCGGCACGATCGCCTTCGTGCCGCTCTTCGTACAGGGCGTGATCGGCACGTCGGCGACTTCCTCGGGCGTCGTGCTCACGCCGTTCATGCTCGGCGCGGTGACGACGAGCTTCGTGTCGGGGCAGCTCGTCTCGCGGATCGGCCGCTACCGGCCGAACACGATCGTCGGCCCGATCGTGCTCGGGATCGGCATGCTCCTGCTCGCGCGGATGGGGCCATCGACGACGAACGGCGTCGCGGCGCGGAACATGGTCGTCGCCGGGATCGGGCTCGGCGCGATGATGCAGATGTTCGTCCTCTCGGTGCAGAACTCGGTGCCGGTGCGGCAGATGGGCTCGGCGACGGCGCTGACGCAGTTCGCTCGCTCGATCGGGGCGACGCTCGGCGTGACGCTGATGGGCGTGATCGTGAACCAGGGGCTGCCGCGTGCCGCGCGGGGGCACGAGCAGCTCTCGCACCGCTTGCCGCTGCGGCTGCGCGTGGCGCTCGCGAACGCGCTCCACCCGGCCTTCGTGGCCTCGGCGGTCGTGTGCGGCGTCGTCCTCGTCGTGTCGATCCTGTGGATCCGCGAGGTGCCGCTGCGCCGCGGCTTCGAGGACGTGGCCGTCGGGGACGAGGCGTCACCGCAGCCGGGGACGCGCGCGGCGGCTCGGTAAATGGAGTTCCGACGCTGGATCATCGACGGCGAGATCCTCGATCCGGAACGCGGCTTCGAGCCACGGGCCCTGCGCGTGGAGGTCCGAGAGGACCCGCTCACCGGCCACACGGCGCGCTTGCTGTCGGCTGCGGGCCTTCTCCCACCTCAGGACCCGGACGAGCTGCGCGCCCTCGGCGAGCGGACGCGCGCAGGGTGTCCGTTCTGCCCCGAACGGGCAGAGGCCGCGACGCCGAAGCTGCCCGCGGAGATCGCTTTAGAGGGGCGGATCCGGCGCGGTGAGGCGCTGCTCTTTCCGAACCTGCTTCCGTACGCGAGGTTCAGTTCCGTCTCCGTCTACTCGCCGGAGCGTCACGTCCTGGCGCTCGACGAGCTCACACCGCGCCTGGTCGCGGACAATCTCGCCGCGCAGGTCGCGTGGGCCCGCGCGTGTGTGGAGGCCGACCCGAGCGCCGGCTGGGTCTCGATCAACGCGAACCACATGCTGCCCTCGGGGAGCTCGATCTTCCATCCGCATCTCCAGGGAGCCGTGAACCCGGTGCCGACGACAATGCAGCGTCTGCTTGCTCAGGTGCCCGCAGGCCGCTTCCGCGACTACCTCGCGCACGAGCGGGCGGAGGGCGTCCGCTACCTCGGCGGCCGGGCCCGGGTGGAGTGGCTCGCGAGCTTCGCGCCTCTGGGACCGTGCGAGCTGCGTGCGTTCGTCCCAGGCGTCGCCTCGCCAGCGTCGCTCGACGAGGAGACGGTTGAGGAGCTCGGCGCCGGGGTCGCAACCGCCGCCGGCCTCTACGCCGAGCTCGGATACGGCAGCTTCAATCTCGCGCTCTACGGCGCTCCGCCCGGCACGGACGGATATCCGCTGAACCTGCGGATGATCTGCCGGTCGAGCCTCACGCCGTTCTACCGCTCCGACGCCACGTGCCTCGAACGCCTCCACTGGGAGGCCGCGATCGATACGAGCCCGGAGGAGCTCGCGCGGGCCGCAGGAGATCGTTTCACCAAGCCGGGTTAACATCCGTCTGTGAGCTCGCCCGACTTCATGCCGCTTCTCGGTTGGGATCACGTCGAGCTCTGGGTCGGGAACGCGAAGCAGGCGGCGTATTTCTACGAGCGCGCGTTCGGCTTCACGACGACGGCGTACACCGGGCCCGAGACCGGCGTGCGCGACCGCGCCTCGTACGTGCTCGAGCAGGGGGACATCCGCTTCGTCCTCACGAGCCCGCTGCGCGAGGACCACGAGATCTCGAGGCACGTCTGCCGGCACGGCGACGGCGTGAAGGACGTCGCGCTCGCCGTCCCGGACGCGGCCGAGGCGTACCGGCAGGCCGTCCAGCGCGGCGCGCGCGGCGTCGTGGAGCCGCACTGGCTCGAGGACGAGCACGGCCGGCTCGAGGTCTCCGCGATCGGGCTCTACGGCGACACGGTGCACTCCTTCGTGAGCCGCGCCGAGTACCGCGGCGCCTTCGCGCCGGGCTACGTCTCGCGCTCGGAGAACGGCCGCCACGCGCCGGGCGTCGGCCTCCAGGCGATCGACCACGTGGTCGGCAACGTCGAGCTCGGGCGGATGGACGAGTGGGTCGGCTTCTACGAGCGCGTGATGGGCTTCAGGGAGATGATCCACTTCTCCGACGAGGACATCTCCACGGAGTACTCGGCCCTCATGTCCAAGGTCATGTTCGGCGGTGAGGGGAAGATCAAGTTCCCGCTCAACGAGCCCGCCGAGGGCAGGCGCAAGAGCCAGATCGAGGAGTACCTCGACTTCTACGGGGGTCCGGGCGTCCAGCACGTCGCGCTCGCGACGAACGACATCGTGAAGACGGTCGAGGCGCTGAAGGAGCGCGGCGTCCTCTTCCTCGACACGCCGGAGGCCTACTACGAGGACGTCGGCGACCGCGTCGGCGAGATCGACGAGTCGTACGAGGACCTGCGGCGGCTGCGCATCCTGGCGGATCGCGACGACGACGGCTACCTGCTGCAGATCTTCACGAAGACCGCACAGGACCGCCCGACACTCTTCTTCGAGGTGATCGAGCGTCACGGGGCGCGTGGCTTCGGGGACGGCAACTTCAAGGCCCTCTTCGAAGCGATCGAGCGCGAACAGGCTTTGCGCGGAAACTTGTAGGCGTCGCGTCCTCCGACAGGATTCGCCGCGGATCGCCCGAACGAGGGCTGGCCTTCCGCACCTCGATCCGCCGATGGCGGGTTAGAACCTCGTTGCGCTCCCGCCGGTCCCTCACCGTCTACCTCACGCTCGCCATCGCCCTCGCGACCGTCGGCGGGTTTGCCCTCGTCGCGCACCGGACCGGAACGACGGTGCTCCACGCGGCGACGACGCCGAACTGGTTCCTCCTCGCAGGCGCCTTCGCGATCTCGGCCGGCGTGCAGCCGCTCCGGGCCTGGGCCTGGTCGTCGACGCTTCGCGAGCCGGTCGGCTTCCGCGCCGTCTACACCGCGAGCGCGGTGGGCTCGTTCCTCGACACGGTGCTCCCGGGCCGCCTGGGCGAAGGGTCGAAGGTCGCAGTCCTGAAGGTCTCGGCGGGAAAGCGCTGGCCGGGCCTGCCGCGCGCGGGCGGAAGCCTCCTCTGCGCGCACCTCGTGGAGATGATCGCCTTTGCGCTCGTCGGCGCGGTCTCCGCGTTCTTCCTGCCGCTGCCGAGCTGGGCGCGCTGGACGGTCGTCGGCGGGCTCGCCGCCGCGTCGGCCGGGATCGCGCTCGCGGGCCTCGTGCACCGGCGGATCGGGCGCCGTCTCCCGCGCGCCGTCGACCGCTTCCTCGCCGCCGCGGCCGCGCCGCCGCGGGTGATCGGGCTCGCGCTCGGGATCCTGCTCACGACGTGGATCGCCAGGGGCGTCGGCGTCTTCCTGCTCCTGCACGCGCTCCACCTCGACGTGAGCGTTCGGGCGGCGCTCCTCTACATGCTCGTCACCGGCCTCGCGAACACCGCGCCGCTCCTGCCCGGGAACGCGGGCGTCTACCAGGGCGCCGCGCTCGGTGCGCTGGCGATCGTCCACAAGGCGGGCGCCCACGCCGTCGCGGTGAGCCTGCTCGCTCCGGTCGTCGTCAGCGTCGCGGCCGCCGCGGCCGCTCTCGTCGGCCTCGCGCTGTACGGACGCCGCTTCGTCGACCTCTCCCGGGCGGCGCTACAGTTCGGCGCCTGAGCGCCGGCTACCTTCAAGCGCCAGCCCGCCAGGCCGCCTCCCTCCGAGAGACCGAGCACCGCCCGTGGCCGCTGCCGCCGGGCTCGTGGCGGATGGGCCAGACCTTGGAAAACCTGCTCTTCGCACACTGGCCGGTGGACGCCGACGCGCTGCGTCGCCTGCTCCCGGACGCGGTGCGGCTCCAGACGCACGAGGGCACCGCGTGGCTCGGGATCACGCCGTTTCGCGTCGGCGCGCTCCGCCTGCGCGGGACGCTGCCCCTGCCGCGCGTGTCGAGCTTCCTCGAGCTCAACGTGCGCACCTACGTCACCGCCGGCGGCAAGCCGGGGATCTGGTTCTTCAGCCTGGACACGTCGAGCCGGCTCGCCGTCGAGGCCGCGCGGCGGACGTACAAGCTGCCGTACTTCCAGGCCCGGATCGACGCGACGCCGCGCGGCGAGTGGATCGAGTTCGAGTCGGCGCGCGTGGGGAACCGGCAGGGCCCGCACGTCTTCAGCGCGAGGTACCGGCCCAGCGGCGAGGAGCTCCACGCCGCGCCCGAGTCGCTCGAGGAGTTCCTCACGGAGCGGTACTGCCTCTACACCGTCGACGAGCGCGGGCGCCTGCACCGAGCCGAGATCCACCACCCGCCGTGGCCGCTCCGGGCGGCGGAGGCGACGATCGAGCTCAACACGATGGCTCCCGGGAAGCTGGAGCTTCCCGCCGAGGGGACGCTCCTCCACTTCGCGCGCGTCCAGGACGTCGTGGTCTGGCCGCTCGAGTGCGTGCCGGACACGTAAGCGAGACGTAAAGCGTAGGTTCGACGGCCGGCGCAGGCGGGGAAAATGCCTGCATAGCCGCCTCTCCGCAAACGCAGACGGCTATCGAAGGGGGAGCTCTCATGAAACGCACACTCGTCCTGGCGACGCTCGTGCTCGGCCTGCTCGCGCTGGCGGCGACGGGTCTCGCCGCTCCGGGCGGCGCCGGCAAGGGCAAGAAGGTGAAGCGCTTCACGTTCGCGATCACCGCGGTCGACAACGGCTCGTGCGGCGGTCCGTGGGCGACCGACACCAGCCGTCGCACATGGAAGGTCAGGCGCCACTCGGACGGCACGTTCACCCTGACTCGGAAAGATCGGGGGACCTTCGTCACGCTCGGCGGCGACAGCCCAGGTAAGTGCGCGCCGAAGGGCAAGCACGGCTCGACGGTCGCTGCGGGTGTCCACGGGAAGTTCCGCGGCTACCTGACGGGCACGGTGTCCGGCGGAACGTTCGACCCGACCGCGGCGTGCAACGCGACGTGCGGCGCGAGCACCACCGCCTTCGTCGCGGCGTTCTTCGGGGCGACGGCGAAGCTCACGTGCCTCGAGGGCTTCGCGGGCTGCAAGTTCAACTTCGAGTACAGCTCGCCCGACCCGACGCTGCGCTACCGCCACTGGCAGGACAAGGGCACGAACGGCGTGTCCGAGCAGTTCGTCGGCGACATCGCGACGTCGTAGCTTTCGGTGCTGTGGAAGAGCCCGCTCCGGCGGGCTCTTCCACGACCCATGCGATCCTTCCGGCCGTGAGCCCGCAACGGCGAACGGCACTCGTCTCGGTCGCGGCGGCGGCCGCGCTGATCGCGCTCAAGCTGGCGACGGGTCTCGCGACGCACAGCCTCGGGCTCGTCTCCGAGGCGGCTCACTCGGGAACGGATCTCGTGGCCGCGCTGCTCACGTTCTTCGCCGTCGGCGTCGCCGGGCGGCCCGCCGACACCGGCCACGCGTACGGGCACGGCAAGGCCGAGCACCTCGCGGCCCTGGCCGAGGCGGCGATCCTCGTCCTCGCCAGCCTCGTGATCGCGGAGCGGTCGATCGTGCGACTCGCCGGCTCGACGCCCGGCCGGGTTCACGCTCCGTGGTACGCGCTCGTCGTGATCGGCGTCGTCCTCGTCGTCGACCTGGGTCGAACGGCCGTGTCGATGCGCGCCGCACGGCGGTACGGCAGCGCCGCGCTCTCGTCGAACGCGCTCCACTTCGCGTCCGACTTCGCCGGCTCGGCCGCGGTGCTCGTCGGGCTCGTGCTCGTCCGCGCCGGCCATCCCCGAGCGGACGCGGTCGCCGCCCTCTTCGTCGCCGTCCTCGTGCTCGTCGCGGCCGGCCGGCTGATGCGGCGGAACGTCGACGTGCTCATGGACCGCGCGCCGGCCGAGGCGCTGGAGGCGGCGCGGGCCGCGATCGCCAGGCTCAGGCCGCCGGTCGAGCTACGGCGGCTCCGCATGCGGCAGGCGGCCGGGCGGCACTTCGCAGACGTGGTCATCGGCGTCTCGCCGGGTGCCGCGGTCGAGCAAGGGCACGCGGCCGCGGACGCGGTCGAGGAAGCCGTCCAGCGCGCACTGCCGGCGAGCGACGTCGTCGTCCACGTCGAGCCGCTGCCCGGCGACGACGCGATCCGGGAGCGCGCCCGGGCGGCGGCGATGCGGGTGCCGCGCGTGCGCGAGATCCACAACGTGAGCGTGCTGCAGGTCGGGCCGAAGACGGAGGTGTCGCTGCACCTGAAGCTTCCGGGCGAGCTGACGCTGGAGCAGGCGCACGAGATCGCGACGGAGGTGGAGCGGGCGATTCACGAGTCGGTGGACGGGGTGACGGCGGTGCAGACGCACCTGGAGCCGCTCGCCGAGCCCGGCCCGGGCCGCGCGGCGCCCTCGCGGGACACGGCCGGCGACGCCGAGGCCGTCCGGCGCATCGTGAGCGAGGCCACGGGGACCGCTCCGCGGGAGCTGCGCTTCCTCCAGACGGACGAGGGCATGGTGGCGTTCCTGACTCTCGGGCTCGACCCGGGAAGCCCGCTCTCGGATGCGCACGCCCACGCGAGCCGGATCGAGGAGGCGATCCGGCGAGAGCGGCCGGAGATCGCGGACGTGATCGTGCACACCGAGCCGTAGTGAAGCTCTGCATGTTCAGCCCGAAGGGCCACCACCTTGAGCGCGGCTGGCCGGGCGCCCTCGAGGGTGACGTCGTCGTCCAGCTCGCGGCGCAGACGCTCCCGTCCTTCTTCACCGGCGGCGGCAAGGCCCGCCGGCACTCGGAGTACCCGCTCGCCGACGTCGATCTCCGGCCGCCCGTCCTGCACCCGCCCTCAGTCCGCGACTTCTACGCCTTCGAGCAGCACGTCCGCACGGCGCGCGGCGCCCGCGGCCTCGAGGTGCCGCCCGAGTGGTACGAGCAGCCGGTCTTCTACTTCTCCAACCCGGCTGCGATCTTCGGCCCGGAGGACGAGATCCCCTACCCGGACGGAACGGCCGAGCTCGACTACGAGCTCGAGGTGGCGGCGATCGTCGGCGCCGACGGCGACGTCGCCGGCTTCACCGTCATGAACGACTGGTCGGCGCGAGACCTCCAACGGGCCGAGATGAGGGTCGGCCTCGGCCCCGCCAAGGGGAAGGACTTCGCGACGAGCCTCGGGCCGATCGTCGTCACGCGCGACGAGTTCGACGGCTCGCGCGCCACGATGGTCGCGCGCGTGAACGGGGAGGAGCGCTCGCGCGGCGAGCTCGCCGACATGTACCACCCGTGGGACGCGATCGTCGCCCACGCCGCGCGGAACACTCGCCTCCTCCCGGGTGACGTCCTGGGCTCCGGAACCGTCGGCACCGGTTGCATCCTCGAGCTCGGCGACGGGCGGTGGCTGCAGCCGGGCGACGTCGTCGAGCTCGAAGTGGAGGGAATCGGCGTGCTCCGAAACCGCGTGGCTGAAGCGGACATGTAACGCGCATGCGATAAGGTGCGCTACATGGCGCACATCCAGATCCGAAACGTCCCGCCCGAGCTCCATCGCAAGCTCAAGGCGCGCGCCGCCCAGGAAGGGCTGACGCTGTCCGAGTACCTCCTCCGGGAGGCCGAGCGAAACATCGAGAAGCCGACGATCGAGGAGCTGACTCGGCGGATTCGCGCGCGTCGGCTGCCGAAGCTTCGGACGCATCCCGCCGATCTGATCCGAGCCGACCGCGAGAGTCATTGATCGTCCTCGACGCGTCGGCGGCGATCGACTACCTCGTCGATGGCGGTGAGCGCGGGGACTGGGTCCGAGAGCGCCTCCCGCGCGGAGCCGGCCTCGCCGCTCCGCACGTCATCGATCTCGAGGTCGTTTCCGGACTTCGCCGACTCCTTGCGTGCGCCGACGTAACTCGCCGTCAGGCCGAGAACGGACTCACTGATTTCGGCGAGCTCCACCTAACGAGGTATCCCATGACGATCTTCCTCGATCGAATCTGGCGGCTCAGGACGATGCTCACGCCCTACGACGCTGCCTACGTCGCGCTCGGGGAAGCGCTCGGTTCGCCGCTTCTGACCACCGACGCGCGGCTCCAAGCCCACGGCCATCGCGCTGCGATCGTCGCTTTCCCCGGCTAGACCACCGTTATCCTGTCGCCGTGCCCTTCTACCAGCGGCTCGGCGACCTCCCGCGCAAGCGGCACGTCCAGTTTCGCGACAACGGCAGCCTGCTAACCGAGGAGGTCATGGGCCTCGAGGGCTTCGCCGGGAACGAGTCGATCCTCTACCACCTCACCTCGCCGTGCCGCATCCGCGAGCTCGGCGAGTTCGAGCCGATCGAGCGCGAGGAATGGGTGCCCGCGGCGCACGCGCACCGCCACTTCACGACTATGGGCATCGAGCCCGAAGGCGACGAGATCACGGGCCGCAGGCTCCTGATGTGGAACGGCGACGTCGAGATCTCGCTCTGCCGGCCGGCAGAGCGCATGGACGGCTTCTTCCGGAACGGCGAGGGCGACGAGGTCGTCTTCGTCCACGAGGGCACGGGAACGCTCGAGACGATCTTCGGCGACGTCTCCTACCGCGAGGGCGACTACCTCGTCGTCCCGCGCGGCACGACCTACCGCTTCGTGCCGGAGGGGCCGCAGCGCTACCTCGTCTTCGAGTCGCCGGGCCTGATCGAGATCCCGCGCCGCTACCGCAACGAGTACGGCCAGCTGCTCGAGCACGCGCCGTACTACCACCGCGACATCCACCCACCGACCGAGCTCCGGACGCACCGCGAGCGGGGCGACTTCCAGGTCAAGGTGCGGGTGCGGGGCGGCTACCAGACCTACGTCCTCGACTACCACCCGTTCGACGTCGTGGGCTGGGACGGCTACGTCTATCCCTGGACCTTCAACATCAACGACTTCGAGCCGATCACGGGCCGGATCCACATGCCGCCGCCCTCACACCAGACCTTCCAGGGGCAGAACTTCGTCATCTGCTCGTTCTGCCCGCGCAAGCTCGACTTCGACCCGATGGCGATCCCGATCCCGTACCACCACTCGAATCTGAACTCCGAGGAGATGATCTACTACGTCTCCGGCAACTTCGGCTCGCGCCGCGGAATCGAGGTGGGCTCGGTGACCCTCCACCCGTCCGGGATTCCGCACGGGCCGCATCCCGGGCTCGCGGAGAAGTCGATCGGCCAGACGGAGACGCACGAGCTCGCCGTCATGTGCGACACCTTCCATCCGCTCCGGCTGACGAAGCTCGCGCAGGAGCTCGACGACGGGAAGTACGCCTACTCGTGGGCCGAGCCGGCCGAGCCGGCGCAGGACGCGGACGCCGATCCGGCCGGCGTCACGTCCCACTTCTGAGCTTGCGGTAACGACTAGCCGAAGAGGCCGGTCAGCGCCGAGAAGACGGCTGTGCTCGGCGGGGTGTCGGTCGACGGGAGCTGCCGCGCGATCTTGAAGGCGCTGCACGCCTGGAGGTCGCTGATCGCCGAGCCGCCCGTGCTCGTGGTCGGGAACACGCTCGAGCCCTTGTTCACGAAGATCCAGGTTCCCTGCAAGGCATCCGCGGTCGCCGCCGTCAGGCAGACGTCGTAGGCGGCCAGGATGTTCACGTCGGTCGAGAGCAGCTTCACCTGCTTCTGCAGGGTCGTCACCTTCTTGCTGAGCGCGTTGAACTGCGCGAGAGTCGGAGTCTTCGTACGCGCCGGCGCTGCGCCCGCCGGTCCCGTCGCTGCGAGCGCGAGCATCGCGGTCGCGACGACGAAGACGATGATCCTCTTCACCTGTCCTCCCATGGTCGTGGTGCCTGCGGGGTAGCGTGCCCGTTCGTGGCGCGCCTGAAGCTTCCTGAACCTTACGACTTCGCGCTCTCGACGGAGCGGTTCCGCGCATTCGGTCCCGACCTCGCGAACCTGTGGGACGGCGAGGCGCTGCTGCGGGCGGTCGGTGGGCGAGAGGTGCGGATCGCGCCCGCGCCCGGCGGCGTGGACGTGGAGCCGCTCGACCCCGTGACGGAGCCCGTGGTCCGCAAGCTCCTCGGCGCTGAGCTCGACCTCGTGGGGTTCTCCCGCTTCGCCGCCGAGGCCGACACGGTGCTGGCGCGGCTCGCGACGGCGCTGGCCGGCTTCCGGCCGCCGCTCGCGCCCGATCCGTTCGAGGCGCTCGTCGGCTCGATCACGGCGCAGCAGGTGTCGATGTTCGCGGCGTTCGCGATCCGCAGCAGGCTCATCGAGCACTTTGGGGCTCGAGTCGGCCGGGTCCACGCCTTCCCGGCCCGCGAGCGGCTGTCCGCGGCCGAGCCGGAGGAGCTCGTGGCGGTCGGCTTCTCCCGCCGAAAGGCGGAGTACACCGTCGCGCTCGCGCGGAGCGACCTTGACCTCGACGGCCTCGGAAGGCTCCCGGAGGAGGAGATTCGCGCCCGGCTGACGGCGCTCCCGGGGATCGGCGAGTGGACGGCCGACTGGTTCCTCGCCCGCCACCTCGCGTGGCCGCGGGCCTGGCCGGCCGGCGACCTCGCCCTGCGCAAGGCGGTCTCCGTCTTCTACCGCCACGGCGAAGCGATGACGACGCCCGAGGTGCGCGCGTTCGGCGCCCGCTTCGAGCCGTTCCAGAACCTGAGCGCGCACTACCTCCTGACCGGCCTACGGGTTGCGCCGTGACGAAGATCCGCCGGGCAATCGAGGCCGACGAGCCCATCCTGCGCGAGCTCTGGGAGGAGTTCGAGGCCGAGGTCCCCGAGCCGCCCGGCTTCACGCCCGAGACGTGGGACGAGGCGTGGAGGGACATTCGCCGCCGCATCGGCGAAGGTGTGGCTCTCGTCGCCGAGGACGACGAGGGGCCGATCGGCCATGCGTGGGCGGCCGCTCCCGTGCACGGGCGGGCGCATCTCACCGACGTCTACGTGCGGCCACGCGCTCGGCGGAGCGGTGTCGCACGGGCGCTTCTTCGGGAATTGGCGGTGGCCCTGCGCGGGCTCGGAGCGGAGTGGATGAGCCTCGACGTCGTCAGCTCGAATGCTCCCGCGCTCGCGGCGTGGAACCGGTTCGGGTTCGTGGAGGTGCAGAAGGTGATGGTGGTCGAGCTCGCCGCGCTCGAGCAACGCTTGGGTGCTTCCGCCGACGGCGCGACCTTCGGCTCGGCGCACGTGCAGACGGACGACCTCGGCGGCGTCGAGCGCGCCGTGCGCACCTTCGTGCCGAGGCTCGGGCGCTCGGCCGGGACCGCCGTCGTCCCGCCGAAGAACGGGTGGATCGGCGTCTACGACGAGCTCTGCGGCCGCGAGCCGGAGCTGCTCCGGCGTCTCGCGCGAGAGCTCTCCGACCGCTTCGGCGTCGCGATCGCGATCGGCGTCGAGGCGGGCCAGGTCGTGCG
>Ga0209577_10000833_pt1 | contig 30857 bp, 29 predicted proteins | sample GraSoiAngelo_109_FD_185874 | JGI IMG/M metagenome (GOLD analysis project Ga0209577, IMG submission 185874) | Grasslands soil microbial communities from the Angelo Coastal Reserve, California, USA - 14_0903_12_20cm (SPAdes) (version 2) | ecosystem: Environmental > Terrestrial > Soil > Grasslands...
CCTGGCTGCCCGAGTTGTCGGGAAGCGACGGGAGTGAGCTTGGAAGACTCTTCATCTTGGGACGACGACGCGCTTCTCGATGCGAGCGCACTGTTGGGCGAGCTGGGAGACGTCGTTCCATCGGCGCCGACCACGCAACGAGAACCCGCTAGCTCACCACCTCAGCCCCGTGCGACCGCAATGCCGGATCGGCCAACTCGATCGGACAAGCAGTCCGAAAATCAGTTGAGCTCGGCCCCTGAGGCTCCGTGGTCATTCCCGGCCACGTGTTCGAACTGCGGGCAAACGAGCCTGCTGGAGGACTGGCAGCTTCAGCGCGCGCAGTGGGTCTGTCCACACTGCGAAGCGACCAACAAGCGCGCCAACGTGGCACCTTCGCGACCTGCACCCTCTCTATCTGAGGCCGGCCCGGAACCGCTTGCGGATCCTCTGGAGCAGCGCGCGTTTGCGGCGAAGCCGTCGTCGCGCCGCGTGGGCAGAGCGGCGATGCGCACGGCGGGTCTCGTCATTGCGCTCAATGTCGTTCTTACGATTGGCATCTTCGGTTGGGCCAGGGCAACACACGCAGAGCCCGCGACTGGGATCGCTGTTGCGGTACTCGTCGGCGTCATCTTCTACGTCCTCACGTTCCTGCTCGTGATCGCCCGGATGGACAAGCTCGGCGTGCAGCCCATGTGGCTTCCCGAAGGTGCTTCCCATCCGGTCGCGTTCGGAGCGCTCGTCGGCGTGTCGGCCTGGACGTTGGTCGCCGTCGTCGCGTTCCTCCTAACGGGACACCTCATCATCGACCCTACTGCCGGTTTGCTGGTGGCGGGAGCAAATCCTCTTCACGTCTTGCTAGCCGTCGCGTTGCTTGTGGTCGCCGGCCCTTGGATCGAGGAGTTGCTCTTCAGAGGTCTCGTGCTCGAGTCCCTTCGGCCTCGCGGTACGGCGATCGCGCTCGTCGCTAGCTCAGTTCTTTTCGCCATCTGCCACCTTCATGGGTTCCTCTACTACTCCTTGTGCGGGGCTGTGCTCGGGGGTGTGTACCTGAAGAGCGGCCTCAAGGCGTCACTGTGGACCCATGCTGCGTTCAACGCTTGTTTCGTCGTCACCGCGATCGCCGTCACGCTCGGCCCAGCTCACACCATCTCGCTAAACGGGATGACTCTCCGCGTTCCTGCTACGTGGCGATCGGTCGGCAAGAGCTTTGTCGGCCCGACCGATTTCGCTGCAGCCGGTCCGTCGGGAGCCCAACTGGTGATCGGCCACAGCCCAATGCCGGCTACGAAACCCGTCGACCTGCAGCGAATCGCCGACGATATCAACCAAGGGGCCGGGCCTCAGCTGCCGGGGATGGTTGTGTCTCCCGGTGCCGCATACACGATTGATCTACCTGCCGGCGCTGCCGTCGAGGTGCGCGCGTCGATCCAACGACACGCGGTGCGCGTGGTCCTTGTTCCGACGAATGGACGCTTGTGGACGCTGATTCTGTTTACCGGGGGAAGTGGTCAGGCGGAGAACGACTTCACCAGGATGCTCGGGACGGTGCGTTTCACTGGAGGCCCTTGAACTGCGTCGGATGCCTCTAATTCGAGCCCGCGACTACGACTTGGGGAGGAGCGCGCAAAACCGGCGAGGCTGCCGCCTCGCCGGTCGTCCGTCAGCAGTCGGTGGTGCTCAGGCGAACTCGTACACCACGGTGATCGTGACCGTCACTTGTTGAACGCCGGCGGCGATGGGGACGTAGGAAGGTCCTGCGATTGACCCAATTACGGCAGGGACGGCCCCTGCAAACACGGGGTAGCTTGGCTGCTGCTGCTCCGTGATCACGACCACCTTGCCGAGCTTCCTTCCGGAGTCGTTCGCGTACTGGTCGGCCTTCGTCTTCGCGTCGGCCATCGCAGCGTCGCGTGCGCTCTTCAGCAAGGCGACGTTGTCCTGAAGATCGAACGAGATCCCCTCGATCCGCACCGCGTTGCCGGCGGCGGTTGCCGACGCGGAGATGGTCTTGCCTGCGTTCTTCAAGTCTCGGATCTTGGCTTGAACGCTGTTGCCAACGTGGTACCCGCGCAGACGCGGCGGGGCTCCCTTCGGGTAGGTGTACGCCCGATCGATCGACAAGCCGGTCGTCTGGATGTCCTTCTGCGCGACGCCGCTCTTGCGGAGCGCGCTCATCACTTTCGCGACGGCCGAGTTGGAAGCATCGAGCGCGTTCTGGATGGTCGACTTGGTCACGTCCACGCTGAGGCTCAGGCGCATGACATCCGGGGTACCCTCGGACTGACCCTGTCCTTGGACCGTGATCCCTTCTTGCCTGCCTCCGCTCGAGGAGACGGCCGGCGTCGTCCCGCTCCCTGCGATCGCGGCGCCGGCTAAACCTGCTCCGACGGCCAACAAGACGACGACCGACACGATGAGCAACCGCATGGATCTGGACATGGCGAGCCCCCTTTGCCTGCGCGCACCGTCACGCGCCTCTGCGTGTTAGACGGTTCCCAGAGGGTGGGAGTTCCGGCCCTATCCCTGAAAGAGTGGATCTCGGCTGCCACGCCTCGACCGCCTCGCTGAAACGCGAAGACCGGTGAGCATGGGCTTCACCGGTCTCGCGTCGTGGGACTGCGGTCGTGGCCTCTAGCTGATCACCCCGCACGCGATGCGCGCGCCGGCGTTACCGGTTGCCGCAGTCAGTGCCGTGGCGTCCGCCGAGTTCGGCGTGTACTGGTTCGCGGCAGTTCCGACCGGCACGTTGCCGAAGTTATCGGCGCCGGCATGGATGATGATCGCCGTCCCACTCCCGGCCTCAAGGCTGGGCAACGTGACGCGATCGGTCACGAAGCGGAGCTTCCCGGTGCCGTCCCCCAGAACGAGCAACGAGGGGAGGTCGCCCGCATGGGCACCGTGTGTCGCCGCGCCCGGGTTGTAGTGACCTCCCGCCGAGGTGAACGCGGGAGAAACGCACGAGCCTATGGCGTGGATATGGAACCCGTGGAAGCCCGGCGGCAGATCGTGCACAACGGCGCGCACCAGCACGACCCCGTCCTCGCTGCTGAGCGTCACCGAACCGACCGGCGATCCCGACGCGTCGCGAAGGAGCGCGTGCGACGTGCTCCCTCCCGCGTGCACCTGTACGGCGCGCACCGCCACGAACGTTAGGATCAGCGTCACCACCGCGACCACCGCCGAAACCTTGCGAATAGCTATCCCCATCCCATCCCCCTTTTCGAACCGTCCACTACCTCTGTCGTTTGAAAGCGCGCAGGCGGTTCACCCGCCCGGGATCGAGGCTCGCCCACAGCAGCGCAACGAGGCAGATGCCGATCACAACGGACAGCCGAAGGGGGGCCGAATATCCCGCGTCGCTGTGGGAGTCGAAGAACTGGAATCGGGATGGCAGCGTCCGTGAAAGACCGACGATGACCAGGAGTGCGGGCCCGCCGATCAGTCCACCCAGTCCGTCCGCAACCACCCTTCCTCCGTACGCGGCCGCGGCCAGCGAGAAGCTGAGCATCGCGGCGAACGCGAGCGAGGGGAGCGCGAGCGGCATCTCGGGACCAACGCGCAAGCGCGCGAACCCCAACATCACCCCCCACACCACGGCGATCGGCAGGCAGGTCAGCGTGATCCGCACGCCGCGCCGAAACATCAAAGAGGTCGGTGTCGACCTGATGGAATCCGTTGCCGGATCGTCGAAGATGAACGCGGCTCCCAGAGCGATCGACACGCCGGCGACGAGAAAAGCCGCAGAGAGGGCTCCTGCCGGAACGTGCGCGCGCCGGCCCGTTAGTCCCACGATCAACACCGCACCCGCGACGCTTGCGATCAGCGGCACCGTGTTGATCGCGCGCAGCTCGTGCACGACAAGGTCGCGTGTCTGGCGCGCGCGTGTCTCGAGCGTCACGAAGGCCTCCTCTCCTTGCTTGTCGCAAGGAGGGACGGAGCCGGTTCAGCAGTCGTTGAAGGCTGGGGGAGGAGCGCCCATCGCAAGGGTCGGTACTTGGAGGTCGAAGATCTGCGCGAGCTGCCGTGTGGTGGTGCGTGGATCTGTAACGATCGTCCACATCGATGCGAGCCGCGCGGAGACTTCGGCGGCCGGACGCTCACTCAGACGTCTCGCATAGCCGGTGTCTTTAAACGACCACGCCACAGGGGGCCCTTCCTGACAGGGCGTCAAGGTATAGGTCGTTCCCCGGTTGGCCTGCCGCGCGCGCGTATCCGGTGGTGCCCCGCGGATCCCGGGCGTCGACTGGAGGGTCAGCCACAGTGCGACGACCGCGCGCGCTTGGCCGCTCGAATCCATGAGGCCGAGTGCGGCGATGCGCTCTTTCTCGGTGGGGAGGTCACCGGCTGCCGGATCGGCTGGGTGTGTGCGGGATATCGGTAAACCCACGGCCCACGCCGCCGCCGATTCGGCGAGCACGATCTGGCACCGGGGCTCGCGGCTGTGATTGCACAGGGTCATGTCGGGATGGATGGCCCCGTCGTCGGACCAGGCGAACGGTCCCGCGCTGGGAACAGGGAACGGCAATGCGGCGCGGATCTCCAGTCGCTCCATGCCGGAGATCGCCTCGGCGGGGAGCCGTTGCCGCAGCAGCAGCGGACGCGCGCGCGCCGCCGCCGGGACGAGCGCGAGGACGCCGTCGACGGGCGCGCGCCAGCGGTCGATCAGCTCGGCGTACTCGTCGTACGCGCAATAGGTGACCAGACCGTGATGTCGGCACGACTGGAACGCTTCCGGCGTCGCGATCCACGCGGCCGCGCGCGCGTCGCGGGCGGGCGTTTGCGCGCGGTACTGGGCGAACGCTGCAGAGATCGCCAGCGTGGCCGCGAGCCCGAGGGCGCTCCAGATTCGTGGCCCACGTCGATGCCTCGCGATCGCCCCGAACGCGAGCGCCCCTGCGATCCCGAGTAGATAGACGATGTGCCAGCCCCTCGGTCGGGTTTCGACCTCGACCGGCTGATAGAGCGTCGGCATGAAAGGGGCCAGCGGCTTCAAGTGCCCGCGCTCGGCCGAGAGGGCCCCTTCGAGGAAGCCGATCGCGATCACCATGAAGAGAGACGCCGCCGATCGAGGTAGCAGACGCGCGAGAAGGATGCCGACCAAACCTGCGCAGGCCACCAGGATCGGTCCGGTTAGCAACTCCACGACGTGAGGGCGGCCGATCGAACCGAGCGCTCGCGCGGTGATCGTCCAGGCAGCAGCGACGATGCACGCGTACAGGACCGGGCCGGCAAGCGCGAGCGAGTGTGCGATCGTACGTGCGGTCGGACCCACCGGGCAGGAGCCGAATTGCTCCTCGAGGCCATCTCTTCGCCCGCGGAGCACGGCGAGATTGGACGCGATCAACGTCATACCGGCCATCGGGAAGAGCATGAGGGCGACGCCCATGTCGTCGAGGAACAATCGAGAGCCCTGCCCAACCGCGAATAGCGCTGTGCCGCTCAACGCCACGCCGGCGATCACGAGGGGATTGCGCGCGAGCAGCTTGCCTTCTGCGATCGCCAGCGCGCGGACCACGCTACCGCGCGCATGCTCGAGTGTCCGCTCGGGTGTGACGCTATCGGCGGTCTTGCCCCTGGGGGAGCCCTCGCGCAACACGACGATGAGGGCTACACCGAGCAGCGCTGCGAGGACGATGATCACGCAACGTTCTCCGCGACCACCCGGTGACCGACCAACAGGAGGTACGCGTCTTCGATCGTGGGATCGATCAGGTGTGCGCCGGGGGGCGCGACCCCGATGTGGCGGTGCATGCCGTCGCCCGTTCGCCAGGACAAGGTCGCGCGCGCATCGCGTTCATGCGCCGCCCAGACCCTTCCGCGCGCGATCTCGGCCAGCTCGCTCGGCGTTCCCTCGAACAAGATGATTCCTTCATCCATCACGATGACCCGATTGCAGAGTGTGGCGACGTCCTCGGTCTGATGCGTGGACAAGATGACCGTCTGCCGGACGGCGATGTCCGAGATCAGCTCCCGAAAACGCAAGCGTTGCTCCGGATCCAGTCCGGCCGTGGGTTCATCCAGCACCAGCAGCTCCGGATCACCGAGGAGCGTCTGCGCGAGCGCTAGTCGACGCCGCATCCCTCCCGAGAGGGCGCGGATCCTCTTGCGCGCCTGGTCCCCGAGGCCGACCAAGTCGAGCACACGTATGACTTCGGCGTGGCGCGCGCGCCGATCGGTCATCTCCTTCAGGATCGCGACGTAGTCGATGAATGCGAACGCGCTGAACGACCGATGGAAGCCCGGCTCCTGCGGCATATACCCAAGGCTCCGGCGGATAGCCGTGCGCGCGAGGGGATCGGTGGGATCGTGACCGAGCAATCGCAACGAGCCCGAGTCCGGCGACATCACCGTCGCCATCATGCGCAGTAGCGTCGTCTTGCCGGCGCCGTTCGGGCCGAGCAGCCCGGTGATCCCCGTTTCGGCCTCGAAGCTGACACCGCCGAGAGCCTGCACGCTTCCGAAGCGTTTGCGAACGCTGGTGACCTGAACATTCGTTTCGCTCATGATCGGCTCCTCATCATCTGTCCATCCGCTCGAAATGGTTGCGTCGCACGACCAGGACCAGGACGCCGAGCAGGGCCGTGGCCGCGAGCCAGGCCTGCTCGCCTTCACGGAATGCCGCGATGGTCTGCACGCGCAGCGGACCGGTCGCGACGGCAAGGCTCACGATGACGACGGCCATCCATGCGAGGGCGACGATCACCGCCGAACGAAGCGGTGACAGCCACGTGGAGAGCGCGAGGCATACGGTCGCGAGCGCCACTGCCGGCAGGATCCACGCGGCCGCATTCAGATCAACACGCGGAAGCGCGAAGGAGGCGGCCACTGCAAGGGCGCTCGTCGTCACGAAAACCGCGAGCGATCGGATCATCAGCAACCGGAGTCCGCGCATGGGCGCCGAAGCTCCGATCTCGTACGTCGGGTCGACACCGCGGCCGTACGCGGTTGCGACGCCGGCCAGTGGGAGCACTGGTGCCACGAGCAAGAATGGCAATGGGTCGCCCGACTTGTTGTGAGACGCAAGGATGATGAACGCAAGGGTGGCCGCGATGCCCGCCAGCCACGAGGTGCTCAAAGCCGGCGTTGCTGCGAGCAGCCGAGCTGTGTGTGCGTTGATCCCGAGGACACGCATCAACCGCTCGGTGAACCGCGTCGCCGGTGCGCTTATCGAGCCGCGAACGCCGTTCCAGATCGCATCCAAACGCGTGGTGTCTCGTGGCACCCGCATCCGACAGTCGTCGCACGCAAGGATGTGCGCCTCGACCGAGAACGAGTTCGCCGCGTCCAGGGCTCCGCTTGCATACCGTTGAAGAAGTTCGTCTTCCGCATGCCAGCTCATATGAGTCCTTCTCTCAGCTGCGCCTTCGCGCGCATCATCCGCGTCTTGACCGTGCCGGCCGGGATCCCGAGCAGGCGTCCCGCCTCGCGGGTCGTGAGGCCGTCGAGAACCGTCGCTTGCACGACCTCGCGCAACTCGGGCGAGAGCTGGTTCATCGCTCCCGCGAGGTCCCCGTGCTCCACTCCCAGGAGCACCATCTCTTCCGCCGACGGCGCGACGTCGCTTTCTCTCGTGAAGGCGGGCGCGCGCCGCGGTCTGCGGCGAAGCGCGTCGATGAGCCGCCGGATGCCGATGCCCCAGATCCACGCGCCGACCTCGCCTCGCCCGTCGTACGCACCGGGCTTGCGCCAGATCGCAACGAACGTGTCCTGTACCACTTCGTCCACCACGTCTCGATCCGAGCACCGTCGCGCAAGCCGAAGGATGAGCCAGGGGGCGTGCCGGTCGTAGAGGGCCCGCAGCGCGGCCTCCTCGCCGGCTGCCAACGCCGCGAGGAGCTCGCGGTCGTCGCCCGCCCCCCGGTTCACATCTCTACTGTCGCACCTCGGCGCCCGGGCGGTTCTTCCGGCCGCGCTTTGGCTTTCCCTAACCTGTGGATACGGTCATCAGGGGCATGGTGTCCCCGCTCCGTGGGCGGCTTCCGGAGGAACGCGGTAGCCGGACGGCGAAGACGGATAGGGCACGTCCCGCTGCTCGAGGTGTTCCTACTGTGGAGGGTTGACTGGATGTCTTTCGCTGACGAGCGTCTCAAGAGGATCTCGATCGGCGTCCTTATTCTGGCCGCGGGGGCACTCTTCGCGGTCCCGATGAGGGCGCACCTCGTGGCGTCGAGCCAGCAAGGGATGGTTACGGCGACGTTCCGCGCGCAGGACAAGGAGCTCGACGAGCGCACGCCGCTGATGGCAGGCCTGTATCAGCCGAACACGGACATGGACGCGCTGCGCAATGTGCGTCAGGCGCAGGCCCTGTCGGCGTTCGGCGGCGCGTGGAAGAACAAGGGCCCCTTCGGTGGCATCGCCGACATCCCCGGCACCGGCTCGGGCAACGAGCTGTTCCTCCCGGTCGGAGGTATCGGAACCGCAGCGGCGGTCGACCCGTCCGACAAGACCGGCAACACGGTGTACCTCGGGACCCACGGCGGACTCTTCCGCAGCACCGACGGCGGTAAGCACCTCGTCAACATCACCGACGGCAAGGTCATGCGCGACGGGATCGGCTCCGTTGCTGTTGACCCAACCGACCCCAAGACGATCTACGTCGGCACCGGCGTCGCGCTGTTCACATTGAGCGACGACCAAGTTGGGACGGGCGTGTACGTCTCGCACAACCGGGGCGCCACGTTCACGCGCCCCGTGGCGAACACACACGGGTACGGCGTCACGGCGATCACGGTCTCGCCGAACGGAACCGTCTTCGCCGGCACGAACTACGGCTTGTGGCGATCCACCGATCACGGTGCGTCGTTCCAGAAGATCGCTCTGCCGGACAACGCCGCGCACACAGGTCCGGCGGCGCTTCCGCTCGGCAGCTGGGTGACCGCGATCGCGGTCCGGCCCCACCATCCCAACGAGGTCACCGTCGCGGTCGGCTACGCGTTCGGGAAGAAGCCGTTCCCGAACGGCACGGTCGTTGCCCCCGGCAACGGGCTCTACCGCTCGACGTCGAACGGAAAGGCGGGCACGTTCACGTACCTGCCGTCGACGTCGAAGCTCACGAACGCGCTCGCGTCGGACGATCCGATCGGTCGCATCAGTCTCGCGTACGGCACCGCGCCGGGAACGGACAACATCCTGTGGGCGCTCGTGTCGGACGCGGGACGCGCAGAAGGAGACACGCTGCTCGACACGCCCACCCTGCCGGAGGGCTTGAGCCTGACGGGCAACTCCGTTCTGAACGGTCTGTATCGATCGGGAGACGACGGTGGGGGATGGCAGCTCGAAGCGACGGCGCAGACGCTGTCGACGTCGCCCGGCGCGGTTCTCGGGCCGACGTACCCCCTGATCGGCATCGGCTACCAGGCCGACTACAACAACTGGCTCCTGACCGATCCCACGAACCCCGACCGTATCTACGTCGGTCTCGAGGAGACGTTCCAGGGTGACTACCACGACCCGACCGGAGCGCTCCCCGTGCCGACGATGACGTGGACGACGATCGAGAAATACGCGAACCTCTGTGGCTTCCTGACGTACTTCAACACGATCCCCAACAACAACGGGATCGCGTGCCCCGATCCGCTTCCGTTCTACGGCGGCGGCACGACGCACCCCGACCAACACGGCGCCGCGATCGCGAGCACCCCGAACGGCATCCGCCTCTACAGCGGCAACGACGGCGGTTGGTGGGCGCAAGATTCGCACTCGATCTCGGTCGGTGGGATCGGGTTCGACAACAACACCTGGCGCTCGTTGAACTCACCGTCCACCGTTCTGCCGTGGGACGTCACGTTCTTGCAAGACGGAAGCATCGTGCTTGCGTTGCAAGACAACGGCGTCACGCATATCAAGAACGGCAAGGCGTACCAGGTGTGCGGCGGCGACGGCGTGTACGTCTTCCCCGGCGCGAACGCCAACTCCTATTACTGCGGCATCGACGGCCAGACGATCTTGGCCACGAAGGACGACTTCAAGCACACGATCAACGTCACGCCCGGCCTGAACGGCGCTACGTTCTTGTCGCCGTGGATGGTGGACCGGAGCAACCCGAACCATCTGATCGCGGCCGCGAGCGACATCGCAGAGACGACGGCGGGTCCCGATACGAACCAATACGACCCGACGCAGGAGCTGCTCCTCAACAGCGCGTGGAAGACGGTCTTCACGCCGCCCACCGTGCCGACGGGCCCGTGGGACTCCAGTGCCGTGTACACCGCCGGGCCCGTGTCGTACGTCGCGCTGTGCTCGACGTGCCGCCCCAAGCTGGCCGACGGCTCGGTTGCGACGCCCGAGAAGGTGCACGCGGCGATCGCGACCAACGTCGCGCCCAAGTGCAAGGCGGCCGAAGCCAGCACGGCCTGCTGGCACATGGCGAAGGGCAAAGGTCTTCCGCACCAGCAGATCAGCGGCATCGCGGTCGACCCGCACGACCCCAAGACGATCTACGTCACGCTGAGGCAGTACCTGCTGCTCGAGGCCGACCCGGCAAGAACCGGCGTTCAGAAGGTCATGGTCAGCCACGACGCCGGCAACACGTTCACCGACATCACCGGCGACCTGCCGCGCGCCGACGCGCACGCGATCGCGTGGCGCGACGGAGGCTTGATCGTCGCCAACGACGTCGGCATCTTCATCTCGAAGGCGGGGAGCGGGCGCTGGCACCGCCTCGGCACCGGCCTCCCGCAGGTTCCGTTCCGGAGCATGAAGCTCGACCAGACCGGTCGCTACGTCCTGGGCGGCGCGTACGGACGCGGCGCGTGGGTGTTCGACTTCGGCGCGAAGGCGACGATCTCGCAAGCGGTCGTTCCCGGCCACGCGCCGAGAGCGACGTCGGCCTCGACGAGGAGCTCGTCGGCCGGCCCCGCGTCGGGCGGCTCATCTCCGATTACCGGAACGCAGCCGACCGCGGTGGAGGCGAAACGCATCCTTGCGGAGACCGGACTTCCGGCGGCAACGGTTGTCCCGGCTCTATTGATGTTGATGCTCGCGGCTTTCATCACAAGGAGCTTGCGCCGGGTCGCCTGACCCTGCATACCGTTACGGAGTGCGAAGCGGCGCGAGACGCCTACGGAGACGCTCGCGCCGCTTCGTCGGCCGGTTCCTCGTCGTCGCCCTCCTCATCGGCGGGGCTTTCGCGGTCGTCACCCTCTACCGCCACGGCTACATCCGGCCCAACAATCCGAGCCTCCAGGACTATCCCGTCCGCGGCGTCGACGTCTCCTCGTTCCAGGGAACCATCGATTGGCCTCAGCTGGTGTCTGCGGGGACGCTCGGATTCGCGTTCATCAAAGCGACGGAGGGCGCGCACACGCACGACGCCAGGTTCCTCCAGAACTGGACGGCGACGCGTGGGCTTATCGCGCGCGCGCCCTATCACTTCTTCAGCTTCTGCAGCGGGGGAGACGAGCAGGCGCAGAACTTCCTTCGCTTCCTGCCCGACACCGGCGAGCTACCGGCCGGCGTCGACATCGAATTCGCAGGCAACTGCCAGCACCGCCCGTCGTACGCCGTCATCCGGGAGCAGCTGAAGATCTTCTTGAACGACGTCGAGTCGGTCACGCGCCGCAAACCCATCATCTACGTCAACCGCACGTCGTACGCGCGCATCGTGGAGGGGTACTTCTCCGGGTACCCGCTGTGGATACGAGAGGTGATCACCGGACCGCCCGTGGGCTCGTTCCCCGCGCTCACCTTCTGGCAGTACGCGGGGAACGGCCGCGTGGCCGGCGTGGGCAAGCTGATCGACCTCGACGCGTTCGTCGGCACGACGAGAGACTTCGAGCGGCTGCTCCGCCTTGGTCACCCGTGACGCGGTCTCAGATGCGGCGCAGCTCTTTGTTCTGGAACTGGAACACGCGTCCGTCGTCGAGCACGACCTCGACGTAGCCGCGCTCGCCGGCGAAGCCCGGCGTCACCCATTGGATCGTGCCGCGCGCGCCGAGCGCGTCGTCGGGGATCTCGCCGTCGCGGATCTCGGCGATCTCGACGCGCTCTCCGACCTCGAAGTCCTCAGCCATGATCGAAGCCTACTTCGTGCCGAAGTATCCCGAGCCGCCCTCGCTCCAGGCCGACGCGAACAGGGCGTCGTACGCGAGGCCCCAGGGCGGCCGAAGGAAGCCGAGCGCGCGCACATCTTCGAACCAGTTGCCGAAGGGCGAGTGCCGCGCGAACGTGCCGCCGCCGATCACGCGACAGATGCGGAGCAAGCACGACTCCGCGAGTCCGGCGACCGTCTCTTTCCCCATGAGGACGTCCCGGTGGGGGAACGACTTGGTCTCGACCGCGCGGAGCATCCCTTCGTACGCTTGCTCGGCGAGCCACGCCTCCGATTCCGCGCGCGTCCACTCCAGCTGCTCGTACGGTCGGAGCCCGTGCGGATCCTTGCCGAGTTGCTTGCGCGCGGCCTCCACTGCGGTTTGCACGATGCCGAGCACGACGGCGGTGAACAGCGAGCCGACGAACGGCGCGGCCGCGTCGGATAGCGCGCGCCAGTTCCCCGGCCACGCGAAGCGGGTGGCGGGGAACTTCTCGAACGACATGCCGTGGCTCTGCGTCGCGACCATGCCGTGGCCGTCCCACTCGGCGACGAGCTTGATCCCTTTCGAGCCGTCCCACGGCACGCCGCGAACGTCGAGGAAGAACCAATCGGGTTCCGTCTCGCCGTCGGGGAGGCCGGTCGTCAGCATGAAGGACGTGACGCCCGACCCAGATCCGAAGTGCTTCTGCCCCGTCAATCGGTAGCCGTCGCCGTCGCGTGCGGCGGCCGACTTCGTCTTGCCGACGTCGCCGCCGGACCCCGGCTCGGAGGTAATCGTTCCGAACCACTCGCGCGGAGCTTGCTCGAAGATCCACGCGCGCTGCGCGCGCCATGCGTCCGAATGGTCCGCCGGCACGTCGGCAGTGGCGAGCCAGAACGACAGCACGGCCGGATGCATAGAGGAGACGAGCGCGACCGACGAGTCTCCGTGGGCGAGCGCCCGCAGGATCTCGGCGACGTCGCGCGTCGATGTTCGGACGTCGCGCCAGATCCCGCCCGCGTCGGTAGGAATGCCCGTCAGCGTGAAGCCGGCGTCGCGTAGTGCCGTGAAGTCCGCCGGATCGAGCGAGCGGCGCTGCTGGCGGGCTGCTCGATCAGCCGCGAACGATTCTGCGATGGTGGTGACGCCTTCGAGAACCTTGGTCGCGTCCACAGCTACGGCGCGATGTTCTGGTTGTAGCGGAACATGTTGTTGGGGTCGAACGTGCGCTTGAGCTCTACCAGCCGGTCGTATTTCGGTCCGAACGTGTTGCGCACGCGGGTGGAACCTTCATCGCCGATGAAGTTCAGGTACGCGCCCTTCGACGAGAACGGCGCAAGATCTTGCGCGAGCTTCGTGTTCCACCCGATGTTCTTTTCGTCGTCGGCCGGGTCCTCCCACGCGGAGATCAAATGATAGAGGAACGCATGCTCACGGCCTTGGAACGCGTTGTCGACTTCCGGCGACGGGCCGACGTTGATCAGCTGGATCATCGAAAGGTGGCTTCCTTTCTTCGGACCCGCTTCCGCCATCACCTCGAGCGCACCGTCGGGTGCGGTGTCCATGAACGCTGAGCGCCAGTAGTTGCGGACGCCTTCCGGTGCGCTCGAGTCGAGCAGCTGCTGGGCGAACATGTACGGCATCGGGATCACCGCAGACGCAGCCGGCGCGCGGTCCGCGACCGGCTTCACCCACGGCTCTGCTTCGTCCTGTGGGCCGATGTAGACAACGCCCATGAGAAGGATCTCGGTTCCCTGGATGTGCTCGGGCACGAACGGCAGCGGGGGAGCGGTCGCGAACGCGCCGAGAGCGACGACTTCCGGCGGCGTGTCGGGGAAGTAGTCGCGATAGAACTTGAGGTGATCCAAACCCTCGGCGGCCGGCCACATGAACATCGCGAACGTGACGTCGGTCACGGGGTGAGCTTGGAACGTGAACGAAGACACGATGCCGAAGTTGCCGCCGCCGCCGCGGATCGCCCAGAAGAGGTCGGTGTTCTCGCGTGCGTTCGCGCGCACGACATCGCCGCTCGCAAGCACGACTTCGGCGTCGATGAGATTGTCGCACGCGAGCCCGAACTTCTTGGCCAAGAAGCCGAGGCCTCCGCCGAGGGTGAACCCCGCGATCCCGGTGCTGGAGATCGTGCCGCCCGGGGTGGCGAGCCCGTGCGCGCCGGCCGTGCTGTCGACGTCTCTCCAGCGGCAGCCGGGCCCGGCCGTGATCGTGCGCGCCTTCGGATCGACCGTGACCTCGTTCATCAACGAGCAGTCGGCCACGATCGCGTCGTTGATCATGGAGAAACCGGCGATCGCATGGCCGCCCCCGCGCACGGCGAGGGGAAGACCGGCTGCGGCCGCGAAACGAACCGTTGCCGCCAGATCTGCCGTGGTGCGCGCGCGCGCGATCAGCGCCGGCTTTCGGTCGATCATCCCGTTGAAGATCTTGCGAACGTCGTCGTACGAAGCATCCCCGGGCCGGACCAGTTCGCCGGAGAAGCCGGACGCGAGCTCGTTGACGGCGGTTTCCGAGATGGCTGCCATGGTCGTCCTCCCCCTTGCAGACGCAGACTCACTTGACGCTACTGCGGGGGGCGGGAGGGAGTAAAGAGGTGCCGGTGGGAGCGCGGCGCTGCCTCCGCTAGCATGCGCGCGATGCAGGGCAAGGTCGTTGTGATCACCGGCGCAACGTCGGGCATCGGTCAAGAGACCGCGCGCGCGCTTGCCGATATGGGCGCGCGCGTCGTGATGATCAACCGGAACCTGCAGAAGGCGGAGGCGGTCGCCGAGGAGCTGCGCCGTACCGCGACCGGATCGATCGAGCTGGTTCAAGGCGACATGAGCTCGTTCGAGTCCATCCGACGCGCGGCCGCCGAGGTGCTCGACCGATACCCGCGACTCGACGTCTTCATCAGCAACGCCGGCGTGTTCCGCGCGCGCAGGCACGAAACGGCCGACGGCCTCGAAGAGGTGTTCGCGGTGAACCACCTGGCACCGTTCCTTCTCACGAATCTGTTGCTCGAGCGGCTGCGCGCAAGCGGCCCGGCGAGGATCGTCGTCGTCGCGTCGGACGCGCACAAGGGCGCCGTGCTCGACTTCGACGATCTTTTGCTGAAGCGACATTTCAACGCGTGGAAGGCGTACAGCCGCTCAAAGCTTTCGAACATCATGTTCACGTATGCATTGGCGCGGCGACTCCAGGGCTCGGGCGTCACCGCCAACACACTCCACCCCGGCTTCGTCGCGACGAGACTCGGCAGCGGCAACAAGATCCCGATCCGCCCGGTCTATCTCCTCTTGCGGCCGTTCACGATCTCGCCCAAGAAAGGAGCGGAGACATCGGTCTTCCTCGCGAGCTCTTCCGACGTCGAGGGGACGAGCGGGAAGTATTGGGAGAGGAAGCGAGAGGCGCGCTCGTCTCGGGTCTCCTTGGAAGAGGAGCCGCAAGAGCTGCTCTGGAAGATGAGCGCAGAGCTGACCGGAGTCGACGCCTGACCAGCGCCACCTCCATGACGCTTGGATCTTGCGGGCGAGCTCGCCGAGGCGCGCGCGCTGTTCGCGCGCGCGCTCCAGATCTTCCGAGACCTCGGCGATAGGGACCGCTCGGCCGAAGTGCTCGCCGGGCTTGCCGCCGCAGGTGCGTCCCGGGCGGGGCCGCGCGCCTGGTCGGTGCGGTCGAGGCCGTCTGGGGCCGGCTCGGCATACCGCTGGCCCCTCCGGATCGCGCGCGCTTCGAGCTTTACCAGGACAAACCGCGCGAAGCTCTCCGTGCCGAGGGGTTCGAGCAGGCCAAAGACGAGGGTCGCTCGATGACGATAGATCAAGCTTTCACGTTTGCCCTGGCAGAAACCGGGTGAGGAAGGTATTCGAACCCGTTCCGGCGAAATACTGGCCGGGGAGCCTTGCGGGGCTCTTCATTGCCTATGCGAGAGCGAATAGCAGTCACGATCATGGCCCTCAGCCTCTTGGCTGCCCTCGGGCTGGGGGTGGGCGTTGCCGCGAAGATCGGCAGCCCGACCACCGTCGGGACCGTCACCCAGGCCGGCGGGTCGACGCCGACGACTCAGAGTTCGGGGACGGCTGCGACGAAGGGGATCCAAGGAACCGCCGCGCGCACGATCACCAATGGCGGAACGGCAGCCCAGCAGGCCGGGGCGTTGTCGACGGCAACCACGGGCGTCGCCAACGGCGTCATCACAGTCGGCGGGATCTTCGACGAGACGGGGCCGGTGGACTCGACGGTCGAGCGCGACGTGGTGCGCGCGTACTTCAACAAGGTCAACGACGCCGGCGGCGTCAACGGCTACAAGCTGCGACTGATCGACTGCGACTCGGCGTACGACCCGACGCAAGCACACCAGTGCACGTTGCGGCTGCTGGCGCAGGGCGTGCTCGCCTTGGTGGGCAACAACTCCGTGTCCGGTGAAGAGCCGGAGACGAAGTACCTGACCCAGCAAGGCGTTCCGATCATCGGAGGCCTCGGGGTGCCGGCAGAATTCAACTCGCCGATCACCTACCCGGTCGTTGCCAGCTTCGTTCGCGACGGCTGGGCGACGGGGGCGCACTCATCGCTTCTCGGGCTCAAGACCCCGGCCGTCGTGTTGGTGAACCTGAACTTCATCCAGCCGGCGCAGAAGGCACTGCTCGATTCTTTGCATAAGCACAATATCCACGAGACGAGCGTCAACCTCGTGGACATCACCAAGCCCGACTACACGGACCTCGTGATCAAGCTGCGCCGCGAGAATCCCGACGCCGTTCTCGCCGGCCTGGATCCGTACTCGTACGCGCGTTTCTTCCAGGCGATGCAGCGGGCGGGATGGCATCCGAAGTTCGGAGGCCTCGGACTCGACAAGCCTTCGGCGCAGAGGGACTACGGCACGCAGGTCTACGGTGCGGAGTCGCTCACGTCGGTGATCGAACCACAGGATCACCCGAACGACCGGGCGATCAAGGACTACATGGACACAGTTCGCAAGTACTACCCGAACCAGATGGATGCGATCGACTACTTCAGCGAGGGCGACTGGGTCGCGGCCAAGGTGTTCGTCGAGGCGATCCGCCGCATCGGGAAGAACTCGGTCAGCCGCAAGTCGTTGGTCGACGCGCTGAACAGCATCAAGAACTTCGACACGGGTTTGACGGTGCCCATCTCGTACTCGGAGGGGCCGCTCCACGACCCGAACCATTGCTTCCAGTGGATCCGTAACGAGAACGGCACGTGGACCACGTATTCGGGCTGGACATGCATCCAAGGACCATGAACAACGTGTCGCGTACGGCGGCGGAAGAGGAGAAGGACTGATGCGTGAGAAGATCGCAATCGTCTTCATGACGCTCAGTGCGGTTGCAACTCTCGTTCTGGGGGGAGCGGTCGTTCACGAGCTTGGCAAGAAGGCCACAGTTCAGACGGCCGCGAACGCGCCAGCGGTGACGTCGAGCCAGGCTACAACCTCGGGCACGGGGGCAACGGCCGGGACTCAAGCGACCCAGGGTAAGACGATCACATCGGGCGGGAACCAAGGGACCACGCAAGTGGGCAACCTGTCGACGTCGTCGACGGGTGTATCGCACGGGGTCATCACCGTCGGCGGGATCTACGACGAAACAGGACCCTTCGATGCGACGGTCGAGCGGGACACGGTGCGCGCGTACTTCAACATGATCAACGCGCAAGGCGGGGTCAACGGATACAAGTTCCAACTGAGGGACTGTGACTCCGCGTACGACCCGACACAGGCACACCAGTGTGCGCAGCAGATGGTTTCGTCGGGTGTCCTTGCGATCGTCGGCTGGCTGTCCGTTTCCGGTGAGCAACCCGAAACCCCTTACCTCTCGCAGCAGGGTGTGCCCATCATCGGTGGTCTCGGCGTGCCGTCGGAGTTCTCGTCGCCGATCTCGTTCCCGACCACGGCGAACCTCGTCCGGTACGGCACTGCGATTGGCGCCCACGCGGTTGATCTTCAGGTTCACCACCCAGGCGTCATCGTGCTCAACGCGAACTTCATCGCTCCTGTGCAGCAAGCCCTCGTGAACTCGCTCCACGCACACCACATCCAGGAGACGAGCGTCAACCAGGTCGACCCGACGAAGGCCGACTACACCGATCTCGTCCTGAAGCTCCGGCGGGAGAACGCGGACTCGGTCCTCGCCGGCCTCGATCCCTTCTCGTATCAGCGCTTGTTCCAGGCTATGGAGCGCCAGTCCTGGTTCCCGAAGGTGCTCGGTTTGGGTTTGGACAAGGAATCGGCGAACAAGGACTACGGGAAAGCCGGCGACGGCGCCGAATCGCTGACGCCGCTGCTCGAGCCGGCCGACCACACGAGCCAGCCGGGCATCAAGGAGTACGTCGGTGCCGTCCAGAGGTACTTCCCGAACCAGGTACCGGCGCTCGACGTGTACACCGAGGGCGACTGGGTGGCGGCCGAGCTCTTCGTCGAGGCGATCCGCAAGATCGGGACCAACCCGGTCAACCGCAAGAGTCTCGTCGACGCGCTGAACAGCATCACGAATTTCGACACGAAGGGGCTGACCAAGCCGCTCTCGTACAGCGCGGGCAACTCGCACGACCCGAACAAGTGCTTCCAATGGATCCAGAAGAGGTCCGGGATATGGACGACACACTCAGGGTGGAACTGCTTCTAGTCATGGGGACTAACTGATGGGCATTCTTGCGTCTGGCTGGGCCCTCATACCAAGTTTCACCGTGATCGGGCTCGTACTCGGTGGAACGTACGCGCTCGCCGCGATGGGCTTAGTCCTGATCTATCGGGTATCCGGCGTGCTCAACTTCGCGCAAGGCGGCATCGCGATGTTCTCGACATTCATCGCGTACCAGATCGCCGTCAAATGGGGCCTCCCCTCGATCGTCGGGCTCTTCGCCGCGATCGCGGCAGGGATGCTGATCGGCTACGTCGTCGAGCGGTTCACGATGCGACCACTCACCGGCCGTCCGGCGCTGACGAAAGTCGTCATCACGATCGGTTGGTTGCTGATCCTCCAGGCGGGCGCGGGTCTGATCTGGGGCGCGACGTCGTATCACGCTCCGGTACACCTCGTGAGCCGGAACGGGTTCCGCCTCGTTGGCACCTCCGTCATCATCGGGTATGACCAGCTCACGACGTTGATCGTGGCGCTTGTATTCGCGTTCGCGACGGCAGCTCTCTTGAAGTACACGATGCTCGGAACGTCGATGCGCGCGGTCGCGGACGATCCGGACACCGGCAAGCTCTGGGGGATCAGCGTGAATCGCGTGACGGCGGCGTCGTGGATGGCCGGCTCGGCGATGGCAGCCGTTGCGGGCGTTCTCATCACTCCGCTGATCAACTTCAATACCTACTCACTGACGTTGATCGTGATCGACGCGTTCACCGCCGCACTCATCGGACGGCTCACGAGTCTTCCATGGACGGTCGTCGGTGCCATGTTCCTCGGGATAGCCGAGACCTATCCGCGCGCTTTCTTCAACGGCGCCGGTGTGAGCTCGCTCGTTGCCTTCCTGCTCATGCTGGTGACACTGGCGGTCTTGTTCCGGCCCGGCTTCTCAGGCAGGAGGACCGTATGAACGCAATCAACGCGCGACGGATTTCGGTCGTCGCCGGGATCGTCCTTGCGGTCGCGATCCCGGCTTTCATGGCCGACTACTATCGGTCGCTCGCGGCGCTATCGGCGATCGCCGCAATCTTGATCCTGTCGTTGAACGTGCTTACTGGATTCGTCGGCCAGATCTCGTTCTGCCAGTACACGTTCGCCGGCTTGGGTGCGATGACCGTCGGCGCACTGTCGGGGGCGCAAGGCCACCACTGGAGCTTCTGGATCTCGATGCCGCTGGGCGTTCTCTTTGCAGCGCTCGGAGGTTTCCTCGTCGGCATCCCCGCGTTGCGGCTCTCTGGGTTGTTCCTCGCCATCCTGACACTCGGCGTGGCTTTGGGCGCCGACCGATACCTTTTCGCGAACGGAACGTGGAACTCGTTCACCGGAGGGGTCAACCCGCGAACCCCGTCGCGCCCGACGCTGTTCGGTTATCACCTGACCAGCCAGTACTCGTTCTACCTGTTCGCGCTCGCTGCCTTCTTGCTTGTCGCGTTCCTCGTTTGGAACCTTCGCGTCGGGAAGACCGGCCGCGTGTTGCGCGCGATTCGCGAGTCCGAAGTGGCGGCGTCGACGATGGGCCTCAACCTCATCAAGTGGAAGCTCGCCGCCTTCACCGTGTCGGCCGGTATCGCCGGGCTCGCGGGCGGGCTGCTCGCCGTACAGATCGGGTCCGTGAGCCCGGCCTCCTACGATTTCCTTCATTCGATCACCGTCGCCGCGGTGGTCGTCGTCGCCGGCGTCGGATCGCTCGCGAGCGCCGCCGTGGGCGGGATCTTCATTTGGTGGCTGCCCGAGCTATTGCGTCACACCGGTGTGAACGCACAGTTCTTCCAACTGATCCTCGGCTTGCTCCTTGTGGTTCAGCTGGTCATCGCGCCGCAGGGTGGCGTCGTAAAGCTCGAGCACGACCTCAAGAGGGTCTTCGGCCTCGGTCGACGCGGCCAAGACCTTGAGCTGGCGGAGGTGCTGTAGCCATGGCCATGCTCGAGATCAAAGACATCTCGATCCGGTTCGGCGGCGTGCAGGCGCTCGACGACGTCACGTTCTCGCTGAAGCACGGCGAGATCCTCGGGCTCATCGGTCCGAACGGCGCCGGGAAGACGACGCTGTTCAACTGCGTGAGTGGCGTATTGAAGCCGAACAACGGCACGATTACCTATGAAGGTCAGAATCTCGCCGGGCTTAAGACCGACGCCCGCGCGCACCTCGGCATCGCGCGCACGTTCCAGAACCTTCAGCTGTTCGGTTCGATGACCGTGCTCGAGAACCTCATGGTGCCGCTCGATGCGTTCGCCAAGCGGGGAATGGTCGGCGACGCGTTCAAGCTGCCGCGCGCGCGCTACGAGGAGCGCAAGGCTGAAGAGCACGCGCGTGCGATCCTGCACTTCCTCGGGCTCTCGGAGCACACGGAGACGATCGCCGGGTCGCTGAGCGTCGGCCTGCAGCGGCGGGTCGAGCTGGGGCGCGCGCTGTGCCTTCAGCCGAAGCTGCTCCTCCTGGACGAGCCGGCCGCCGGCCTCGACGCCGCCGAGACGGCGGAGCTGGCAGCCCTCCTGCCCGAGATCCGGGCGCGTTTCGGGATCACCATGCTGCTCGTTGACCACGATATGGCACTGGTTATGAAGGCGTGCGACTACATCTACGTGCTGGACTTCGGCAAGCTGATCTCCGAAGGCCCACCCCAGCGCGTCTCGAGCGACCCCTTGGTCGTTAAGGCGTACCTGGGCGAAGCGGAGGAGGTTGCCTGATGGCCCTGCTCGAAACGCGGTCGCTGCGAACCGGGTACGAGGGCATCCCCGTGGTGTTCGGCATCGACCTCGAGGTGAACGAAGGAGAGGTTGTCGCGCTCCTGGGGTCCAACGGTGCCGGCAAGACGACCACGTTGCGCGCGATCTCCGGGATGATCAAGCCGATGTCGGGCGACATCACGTTCGACGGGCGCCACATCGGCGGCATGGCAGCCGAGAAGATCGCGCGCGCAGGGCTGATCCACGTCCCCCAAGGCCGCGGCATCTTCCCGAGCCTCGGCGTCGAAGAGAGCCTCCGCCTGGCGGCTGCGATGGCGAAGGTGCCGCGCGGCGAGGTACAGGCCGGTCTGGACGAGGTGTACGGGATGTTCCCGCGCCTGAAAGAGCGCCGGACGCAGGCTGCGGGGACGCTATCCGGCGGCGAGCAGCAGATGCTGACGCTCGCGCGCGGCCTGATCTCGAAGCCCAAGCTGCTCATGATCGACGAGATGTCCCAAGGTCTGGCGCCTTCGCTCGTCGCCGACCTTTTCGCGATCGTCGCGAAGTTCCCGGAGCGCGGGCTGTCGGTTCTGCTCGTCGAGCAGTTCGTCGGTCAGGCGCTGGCCGTCGCGCAGCGCGCGTACGTGCTGAAGAAGGGCGAGATCGAGTACGAAGGGTCGGCTGCGAAGCTCGCGAAGGACGAAGACTTCGTGCGCGCGTCCTACTTGGGTGAGACCGGTGAAGCACCGGCGCCCGAGGAGCCGGCCGGAGAAGAGGCTGCTCGTCCGGCGGTCGCGGCAAGCCCGCCGATCTACGAGAAGGTCAGCGTTTCCCTGCCTCCGGCGCTCGTCCGCGGATTGGAAGAGCGGGCCGCGCGCGAGGGCCTGGATCCGGCAGAGCTCGTTCGCAAAGTCGTCGAAGGGAACCTCGAAGAGCTCGTGGTGACGAACGGCTCGTCGTCGAACGGCACCCCGAAGCCGAAGAGAAAGAGGATCGTTGGAGGGAGGCGTCGTGCGTCATCCTAAGCAGCGGCGCAACATGTTCCGCCGGTTGTTCAGCGCGTGGATCGCGCTGTCGACCCTAGGGGTTGGGATGATGATCTTCGCCACGGGCGCGCGCGCTGCGACGCAGTACGACGTGGTGAACATGACGGTGAACGCATCGTCGATCCATGTGATCGGCAACTCAAACGCGTTCCCGAACTTCCGCACCGGCGCGATCGACAACTCGTACGCGTACGCGCACTCGCACGTCGACGGGTCGCCGTTCTCGCAAGGCCGCTCGAGCCCGCTCGACACCGGCCCGTTCGTGCAGCTGCAAGCGGCGACGAACCCGATCAAGCCGTTCGCGCAGCCGCAGTACGCGGATGTGCGGTTCCCGCCGACCGCGACCGCGCCGCAGGAGTTCTGCTTCACGCAGCTGATCCCGTTCCTGGCGAACCTGGCCGGCGCGCCCCAGCAGGCGGTCGGACCGTGCCAACGCGCGGTCGGCTACGCGCAGGCTTTCGCGCGCGAGAACTACGCGTTCGCGCAAGCCACAGAGGTCGGCGACACCGGCGAGCAGCCGCAAGTTAGCTCGTCGCCGACGCCCGGCCCGTCCATCCCCGGCGTGCCCGGCGCGCCGTCGACGGGTGGGACCAGCAGCACCCCGGCGACCAAGCCCATGATCAAGATGCTGCCGGTCGCTTTCACGTTCAAGCCGCTCAGCCCGCAGCTGGTCGCGCTCAACACCGCGCTCACCGCGTGGCGCGCGCGCTGGCTCACGGCAGACGACGCCGCGCGCTTCCCGGCTCACATGGCCGCGACGAGCACCCCCGATGGCGCCGACGGGTTGTCGGCGATCAGCGAGACGACATTCGATCCCGCGACCGGCATCCTCAAGTTGCGTGGCGACTCGCGCGTCGCGCGCGTCAGCCTCGGCAGCGGCGCGATCGTCCTGCACGGCGTCCACACGATCATCACGATGATCGACGACGGCACCGGCCCGAAGTCGACGATGTCGATGAGCGTCGCGAGTGCGGAGGTCGGCGGCGTGCCGGTTTCGATCGGCCTCGACGGCGTCTCTGTGAACGGCACCGAGGTCCCCGGCGTCGGCGACGCGATCCAGCAGGCGAGTGCTGGGCTCAACACCGCGCTCGCGCAAACCGGCTGGTCGATCACCGCCGCGAAGCCGAGCATCGTGCAGTCGGTCGGGCAGAAGACGATCGACGCCTCGGCGGTTCTCGTGAAGTTCGCTCCGGCTTCGCCGGCTCCCGGCGTCCCGACGATCTTCACGTACTACTGGATCGGCCAAGTGTTCGCCGACCAGCTCGGCACCGTCGGAGTTCCCCTCGGCAGCGGCGGCAACGGCAACCTCGGCGGCGGGGGAACGAACGGGACACCGGGATCGGCACAGTTCATCCCCGGCACGAACGGGACGCCCGGCTCTCCGGGCACGGTCGGTCAGGGATCGTCCAACGTCGGCGGGCTTCAGCAGCTGCTCAAGACCAAGCCGCTGTATCTGCTGCTGCTCTACTTCCTGTGGCAGTCGATCATCATCGGCACCGGAGCGAGCCTGTGGTGGCTCAGGATGGGAGGGAAGCCGGCATGACCGTGATCGCACAGCGGGTTCGCCGCTTCGTCCCGACGGGGCGCCGCCAGGAGACCGCGCGCGTTGTGTGCCCGGTCGACAACTGGTCGTTCGCGCCGAAGTTCACCAACGGCGTCTGCCCGCTCTGTGGGTACAAGCCCGAGGGCGTCGAGTTCCACGCCCCGTTCGCCGCGCGCATCGACTGGTTCTGGCCGAGCATGGCGTTCATGATCGCGGCGTCGATCGCGATGGGCGTGCTCGTCATCCTGGCGTACGGCCACAAGTAGAAAAGCAAATCCCCCAGGCGGGGCTGGGGGATCGCTTCCCTAGGGGGGGCTTTAAGTCCGGTTCTCAAGTCTGCGGACGGGACGGCAAAGCCGCCCATCTCTGAAGTTTTCATCGGCGCGGACGCGCCGGGACTGAAGCGACGAAAGCGATTGCCCGAAATGCCCGGTTCGAGCAGGGATTACGGGTAGCGGATGATCCCCTCGCGCGCTGCCGTGGCGACCGCCTCGAGCTTCGAGTGCGCCTGCAGCTTCGTGATGATGTTCTGCACGTGGTGACGCACAGTGTGCACGCTGATCACGAGCTTGTCGGCGATGGCCTGGTTCGCAAGCCCTTCGGCGAGCAGCGACAAGACCTCGATCTCGCGTGAGGTGAGGTCGGCCCCGACGCCGCGCTTCGTCGGGCGGAGCTTCGGCAAGAGCCGTGCCAGCATCGCCGGCGAGATCAGCGCTTCCCCCGCGGCCGCCGCGCGCACGGCGCTCACGACCTCTTCGATCACCTTGTGCTTGGTGACGTAGCCCGAGCAGCCTGCTTCGATCGCCCGAACGAGGACGCCCTCGTCCGTATAGGAGGTCACCATCACGACCTTCGTGTCGGGCAGCTCCGCCTTGATGCGTTCGGCGGCGTCTACGCCCGTCCCGTCGGGCAGCTCGTAGTCCATCAACACGACATCCGGGGCATGCATCCGAGCAGCCGCGACCGACTCCTCGACGGATCCGGCCGTGCCGACGACGACGATGTCGTCTTCCTCCTGGAGGGAGCGCACGACGCCCTGCGCGAACATCGCGTGGTCGTCGGTTACCAGGACGGTGATCTTGCCTTCGCCTCGCATAGCCTCCCGCTTTTCGGCGGAGGGTATCACAGGGCTTTCGGGCGAACGGGACCCCGGTCCCGGGTGCTCATGCCAGGGCGCGGCTGCGCTCGGAACGGACGCTGAGCAGGTTCTTCACGGCCGAAACGCCGTCGAGGGCGGCGATCAGGGAGCCGACGACACGGACGTCGCTCGCGCGCGCGACCTCCCCTTCGACGAGCACGACGCTGTCGTCAATGTCGATGTCGATGTTGTACTCGGGGGGCGCGAACCGGCACCGCCAAAGCAGCCGCTCCACCGCGCGCTGCAGCGTGAGGTCGCTGCTTCGAAGCAGGCGCAGCAGCTCGGGGCGGAACAGGATCCCGACAAGGATCCTTCCCCGCAGCACGGGGACGTGACGCAGGTTCGATTCGAGCATCCGTCGCCCAACCTCGGTGGGATCGCCGTCCTCTTGGGCGGGCGACGCCGGAGGTTGCATCACATCGGCGGCGCGAAGGTCGGCCGACCACCTCAACCAGTCGGGGTCGGGTCCGGTGAGGGCTGCTCGCAAGAGACGGGCTGCGCGGCCGGGACCACGGACCGCGGCGTCGGGCGGGAGGAGGTCGCTCTCGGCGATGAGGCCGGAAAGCCCGCCGTCGTCATCGATCACGGCTGCGGCTCCGCCTGAGCGGCACATCGCGCGCGCAACGTCGTGCAGCCTGGCGTCACACGAAACCGAGACGAAGTCGCGTTTCATCACGTCTTTGATCTTCATGCCGCCTCCGACGCTCTACGCGTTCAGTGTCGTGACGGCGCGCGCTCGCAGATAGGAGCAGGTGTTGGGCTCACGCTAGGCAGGTTGCGCTAGCCGGAGCCGTCAACCAGTGTATTCCTGGACGATTCGCTCTCCATCGCGACGCAGAGATTCGCGAGCAGATCGCGCACCGTGGTTTGAGCCGCGTGCTGCGACACGAGGGAGTCGTCGATGCCGCCGGTGACCGGTTCCGGTTCGCGGTACGCGCCCAGAAGTGACAAAGAGGAATTCTCGCCGTTGGATCTCGACAACAGCAGGCGACCTTCGAGCTCGGGGAACACGCACCGGTACCCATTCGTCTGAAGCCGGATCGGGATCTCGATCGCGTTGCCCTCGACGAGCACCGTTGGACGGCCGAGCGTCACCTCGATCGTCCGCGGGCCCTCGGCGTGCGTCACCCTCAGGCCGGGCTTCAACCGTGCGCGCAGATCGGCGCCGGCTTTCTCTCCCTTGTGCGCGGCGAGGCGGAGGAAGGTCTGCAGCCAGTCGGTCTCCTCATGCGACAGGAGGCGGTAGACGTCGTCCACCGGACGGTCGATGGTTATCCGCTCTTCGACGGTGCTCAACGGCGCACGCCTCCTGTAAGCGGCTTCGGCGCCGCTCCCACATTGAGCCACGAGCGCGCCTCTTCCGGGAGGGGCGCTCGTACTAATCGAGGTGGTGTCGGCGTGCTATCAAGCGGCCGCCGCGCGGCGGAACCAACGCTGTCCGTGTTCCGACGAATCCTTTTCGTCCGAAACGAGCAGCGGCAATGCGCCGCCGATCATGACGAGCAGGCCGGCCGCAAGGAGAACCCACGTGGCCGCTTCGAAGTGGAACGGCGCGACCTTGTTGTAGTTCGCGAGGTTCCGCTCGAAGGTCGCGGCGAGCGCGTTGGCCCTATCGGTCGCCTGGGGCAAGCTCGTCAGCGCGCTTGCGAGGGCCGGGAATTGCGAAGCGAAGGGCCCGATGAGCTGCGATACCGGAACGTGCTGCGCCGCCGAGATAGCGTTCAACACCTTGCCGCCCAGCTCGTCCGACAGCGCGTTGAGCGATGTGATCGACCGGCTCGATGCGTCGATCTGTTGCTGGTTGAAGTAGGGCTTCATCGCCTTGTTGAGGGCGTCGGCGTCGGACGTCTTCGAGGGAAGTGAGAACGCGAAGACGCCGATGATCACGAGCGCGCCGACCGCGACGGCGACCATCGACGTGATGCGCGCGCGCGCCATGCCGAGGCCGGCGATCACGACACCGGCAGCGAGGATGAGCCAGGGAACCGCGGTGGTGCTGATGCTCTTCGCCGGGATCGCAACGGCCGAGCGAAGGTGCGCGTCCTGTGCGGCGATCACGCCGAGCTGCTTGTCGAAGCCTGCGGCAGTTTGAGGGATCTGCTGGACAGACGCGGCAAGCGTCGGGAACTGCTGCTGCGCGAACGCAGCGAACTGCGCCGGGGTCATCTTGAGCAGGCGCGCCAGCGCCGGGATCCCCGTCGTTTGCAGCTCTGTTCCGGCCGCCTGGAGCTTGGCGACGTCGGCGCGGAGGGCCGCCACGGTCGCCGGGGTGACGTTCTTCGCGAAGTCGTTCGTCATCCGCTCGAAGGCGGGCGCGCGCGAAAACATCTGGAACGCAAGGGTTCCGGCGATGAGCGCGACTCCGACGATTACGAGCGTTACGGTTCCGATGCGACGTTGCATAACGACCGTCCTCTCCTCGACTGCGTCTGTTTGCATGGTGGCGCCGCATTCGCGGGGGAATCCATAGTCATTCGGAGCAGGTCGTGGGGTCGTGATGTCGCGCTCGCGTCGTGCACGAAGTTTCGGTAGGCCGCCCGACCTATGAAGGTTGAGCTATTTGACGAGTGCGCAAAACGCACCGCGGCACCGATACATCAGATACGTCGGGAGGACTCAATGAGCGCACATCGGTTGATCTCTGTTCTGATCGTCGTCGCGGGTGCCGCGACAGCTTTCCTCGGCATCGCCATCACGACGATGGGGGTGCTGGTTCGTCAGCGGGTCACCGCGTCACGGAGAACGAGACCGAGCTTCGACGTCTAGCTCTTCTCCCGGCCGTCCTTCGGTGAGCCCGATCGATACGCAAGGATCTCGACCGCTTCGAGCGTGACCAACCCTTCCCCGATCATCTCGTCGAGCAGTGGAAGGACGCTCGTGATCCGCTCCTCGGTGTCGACGATCTCGATCAAGACCGGAAGGTCCTCGGACAACCGCAGGATGCGCGCGGTGTGTAAGCGCGAGGCATGCCCGAATCCCTCGATGCCGCGGAGCACCGTCGCGCCGGCCATCCCTTCCTGACGAACGCGCTCGACGATCGCTTGGTACAAGGGCTTGCCGTGCCACGTGTCGGACTCGCCGACGTAGATCCTGAGCAGCTTGCCGCGACCTCCGAGATTCACAGCGCCCTCCCTGCCCACGTGCCAGCGTACACCGCGAGCAGCCCTGCTCCGACGCTTGCAAGCACGTTCACCGTCGCAAGCAGCACGGCACCGTCTTCCGCGAGGCGCATCGTTTCGAACGCGAACGTCGAGAACGTCGTGTACGCGCCGATGAAACCGACGGTGAGCGCGATGCGCAGCGCCGGATGCGGAAGGAACCGTTCGGTCAGCAGCGTGAAGATGAACCCGAGCGCGAAGCAGCCCGACACGTTGATCACGAGCGTCTCCCACGGGAATGCGCCCGCCGTGTGTTCGCTGATGAAGCCGCCGAGCGAGTAGCGCGCGATCGCGCCGAAGAAACCTGCGATGCCGACCCATATCGTTCGCACGTGCCCTCCGTCTACGAAAAAAGCTCCTACCGTCACCGGTAGGAGCCATCAGCGACCGTGGCCGCGGTTCAGGCGAGCTCCATCGCCTTTGCGCGCGAATCTTAACGGCTTTTTGACGGCTCCGACACGGATACCGACGACCTCTTAACGTCGCGCGCCCGACACTGCGGGTATGGCGCAACGAGCACCGAAACCGCCGAAAACGAGCGACATGCGCACGGGGGTATGGGAAGGCATCCCCGAGCGCCCCGTTCATTCGGACAAACTCGCGCGCATCAAGGCGAAGGTGGTTGGGAAGCCGCTCGCAACAGAGCGTCTTGTTCACGAGCGACTGGGCAAGCCGACCGCTCTTGCCGTGTTCGCGAGCGACAACCTGTCCTCGTCCGCTTACGCGACGGAAGAGATCCTTCGTGTGTTGCTCGTCGGCGGCGGGTTCGGCGCCCTCGCGTTCGCGCGCGTCGTTCCGATCACCATCGCACTCCTTGCCGTGCTCGCCGTCCTTTTGTTCTCGTACCGGCAAACGATTAAGGCGTACCCGCAGGCGGGCGGCGCCTACCTCGTCACGCGAGACAACTTCGGGTTGCTTCCTGCGCAGGTCGCCGGCGTCGCGCTTCTGACCGACTACATCCTGACCGTTTCGGTGTCCGTCGCAGCAGGCACGCAAGCGCTCACGTCATTGCAGCAGTCGTTGTTCCCGTACCGGATCATCATCTCGGTTGCCTTCATCGTCTTAATCACGATGGGAAACCTGCGCGGCGTACGGGAGTCCGGGAAGCTCTTCGCCGTTCCGACGTATTTCTTCATCTTGATGATGATCCTCATGATCGGGGTCGGCATCGCGAAGATGGTCGGCGGGACCCTTCCATCGCATGCGTCACAGTTCCCGATCCCAAAGGTGCCACCGGTGACCGGTCTGCTTGCCGTCTGGATCATCCTGAAGGCGTTCGCGTCCGGTGGCGCCGCAGTCACAGGTGTCGAAGCGATCTCCAACGGCGTGCCGGCGTTCAAGCAGCCCGAGTGGAAGAACGCACGCACTACGCTCATGTGGATGGGGTCGACGCTCGGCGTGATGTTCTTTGGCTTGTCGATGCTGGCGGCACATATGCATATAAGCGTCGACCCGACCGAGAAGATCAGCGTGCTTGCTCAGGCCGGCAAAGGTGTTTTCGGTGCGCACGGGTTCGGTCTGTTCCTGTTCGGCGCTCTCCAGATCGCAACACTTCTCATCCTGGTGCTGGCGGCGAACACAAGCTTCGCCGATTTCCCGAGGCTCGCCAGCTTCCACGCCGGCGACTCCTTCTTGCCACGCCAGTTGACCCGCCACGGCGACCGGCTGGTGTTCTCGAACGGCATCATCATCTTGGCGACCCTGTCGAGCATCATCGTCATCGTTTTCAAGGCGAGCGTCACCCACCTGATTCCCCTGTACGCGATCGGTGTGTTCACCTCGTTCACCTTCTCTCAGCTGGGCATGGCGAAGCACCACTTGGTCAAGAAGGAAGAGGGTTGGCGCGTCGGCCTGTTCTTCAACGGTCTCGGCGGGATCGTGAGCGGCTTGATGACGATCATCATCGCTGCGGTGAAGTTCAATCAGGGCGCGTGGGCCATCCTGCTCGCGATCCCGATCATGCTCTTCGGGCTGCTCCGCGTGCACAAGCACTACAAGGAGGCAGGACTGAGCCTCCGGGATCCGGCCCGGCGAGGCGCGCTCCGCGAGACGCCGCGACAGATCGTCATCATCCCCGTCGCTGAGCCGGGTCGCGCAAACGTCTATGCCGCCGCGTACGCGTCGCGCGTATTCCCGATCGAGGTGCGGCTCGTCCACTTCGCGGAGTGGGGTGAGCCGCTCGACGAGCTCATCGACCGCTGGTCGCGCTTCGGCCACTCCGTCGACTTCCTTCCGCGGAAGAAGAGCATCCCCGAAGACCTTCTCGACTACGTGCACACCGTGCGTGCGGAAGCGGGCACCGACGCCCTGATCAACGTCGTCGTCCCCGAGACGGTGGAGTACACAGGGCTCCGCCACCTGCTGCACAAGCGACACCTGCAGCGGCTCAAGGCGACGCTGGTGGCGGACGGTGACGTCGTTACGAACGTCGCATACCACCCTGGGTTCGAGGCGCTCGAGCCGGTGATGAGCGGCGAGTCGGTCCGCGAGGCGATGGACGGGTGGCGTCATGTGACCGTCGTCCTCGTTTCGGCGGTGCACAACGCGACGGTGCGGAGCGTGCGATACGCGCGCTCCCTACGCGCCGACGAGCTACGGTGCGTTCACATCTCCGTCGACGAGAAGGAGTCCGAGAAGGTCGTCCGCGAGTGGGGAGAGTGGAA
>Ga0209577_10000838_pt1 | contig 30713 bp, 20 predicted proteins | sample GraSoiAngelo_109_FD_185874 | JGI IMG/M metagenome (GOLD analysis project Ga0209577, IMG submission 185874) | Grasslands soil microbial communities from the Angelo Coastal Reserve, California, USA - 14_0903_12_20cm (SPAdes) (version 2) | ecosystem: Environmental > Terrestrial > Soil > Grasslands...
CGCCTTCGCGCGAAAAAATCTGCGCCATGCGCGCCATGGCGGGAGGCTGCGAGTCCATCAGGTCGTCGGCGAGGATTACGGCGAACGCGTTGTCGCCGACGACCGGCTGCGCGCACAAAACCGCGTGGCCCAGGCCGAGCGGCTCGGCCTGGCGGATATAGATGCATTGCACGCCCTCGGGCAGCACCGAGCGGACCATCTCGAGCAGCCCGTTCTTGCTGTTGCGCTCAAGCTCGGCCTCCAGCTCGTAGGCCTTGTCGAAGTGGTCCTCGATCGCGCGCTTGTTGCGGCCGGTCACGAAAATCATCTCGGTGATTCCCGCCGCGGCCGCCTCTTCCACCGCGTACTGAATGAGCGGCTTGTCGACGATCGGCAGCATTTCCTTCGGGCTCGCCTTGGTCGCCGGCAGAAAGCGGCTGCCGAGCCCTGCGACCGGGAATACCGCTTTTCTCAGCTTGGCGTGCATCAAGTCCTTCGTAGCAGCTCAAGAAATTGTTTTTCGTCGAGCACCGTCACGCCAAGGCTGCGCGCCCTGTCGAGCTTGCTTCCCGCGTCCTCGCCGGCCACGACAAAGTCTGTCTTCTTCGACACCGATCCAGCCACCTGGTGGCCTTTCGCCTCGAGCGCACCCTGCGCCTCGTCGCGCGTCATCGACGACAAGCTGCCGGTGAGCACGAACGTCTTGCCGTCGGTCGCCGGCCGCGCACCGGCCTGCTTGGGCTCGATCGCGTCGGCCAGGCGGCCGATGACGTCGCGATTGTGCCGCTCATGGAGGAATTTTTCTATGCTGTCCATCAGCTCCGGGCCTATGCCTTCCAGCGGCACGCTCTCGAGGGGCTCGCCGCGCTTTTTTCGCTGCGCATTGCCCTTGCGTGCCGCCTCCTTGTCCGCCGCGGCCCTCGCCCAATCGGCTTCGAGAAAGGCTTCGAGCGAGCCGAATTGGCGCGCGAGGATCTTGGCGACCTCCTCCCCCACGCCCGGGATGCCCAGCGCGTAGATGAAGCGGTCGAGCTCGGCGTGACGCGACTTCCGGATGTTCGAAAGCAGATTGGCGGCGGATTTCTCGCCCATGCGCTCGAGGCCCGCGAGGGTCTCGGCCTCCAGGCGGTACAGGTCGGCAGGGCTTTCCAGCAGGTCGCGCTCGACGAGCTGGTCGACCAGCTTCTCGCCCAGCCCCTCGATATCCATGGCGCGGCGCGCGGCGAAATGCAGCAAGGTCTGCTTGCGCTGCGCCTTGCAATAGAGCCCCCCGGTGCAGCGTGTCGCGGCCTCACCCGGCACCCGCACCACCGGTGAGGCGCACACCGGGCATTTCTCGGGCATCGCGAAGCGGTCCGCCGGCCGGCGCGGGCCTTTGGTCTTCACGCCGACGACCTCCGGAATGACGTCGCCGGCACGGCGCACGATGACCGTGTCGCCGATCCAGACATCCTTGCGCCTGAGCTCGTCCTCGTTGTGCAGGGTCGCGTTGGTGATGGTGGCGCCGCCCACGAACACCGGTTTGAGGCGCGCCACCGGGGTCAGGGCTCCGGTGCGTCCCACCTGCACGTCAATACCGAGAATTTCCGTGGTCTGCTCCTCGGCCGGATACTTGTGGGCGAGCGCGAAGCGCGGTGCGCGTGCCACGAACCCGAGGCGCCGCTGCCAGTCGAGGCGGTTCACCTTGTAGACAACGCCGTCGATCGCGTAAGGCAGCCGCGCGCGCGCGCGGCCGATGCGCTCGTAGTAGCCGAGCAAGCCTTCGACGCCCTGCGCGACAGCGCGCTCGGGGCACACTGGAAATCCGAGCTCGACGAGCCGCTCGAGCGCCTCGGAATGCCTGCTCCAGCGCGCCTGCGAAGCGTGGCTGATGGCGTAGGCGAAGAACCTGAGCGGCCGCGTCGCGGTCACGCGCGAATCGAGCTGGCGCACTGCACCGGCGGCGGCGTTGCGCGGGTTGACGTATTCCTTCTCTCCCAGCTCGCGCTGGCGCGCGTTGAGGCGCTCGAAGTCGCGGCGGTACATGAGGACCTCGCCGCGCACCTCGAGTTCGCGCGTATCCGCAGCCTTCGGCAAGCGCAGGGGAATCGAGCGCAGCGTACGCAGATTTGGGGTGACGTCCTCGCCCGTGGTGCCGTCGCCGCGCGTGGCTCCCTCGCGGAGCACGCCGTCGCGGTAGGCCAGGCTGATCGCGAGGCCGTCAAACTTCGGCTCCGCGGCATACTCCACCGCGTCGACTTCGAGCGCCTCGCGCACGCGCCGGTCGAAGGCGCGCACCGCTTCCTCGTCGAAGGCGTTGGCGATCGACAGCATTGGAGTGCGGTGCCGGACTTCGGCGAACTCGGGCAGCGGCGCCGCGCCCACTCTTTGTGTGGGCGAGTCTGCGCTCGCCAGCTCGGGATGCTTCGCTTCCAGGGCAAGAAGCTCCTGAAACAGCCGGTCATACTCGGTGTCATCGATTTCCGGGTTGTCCTCGACGTAGTAGAGGCGGTTATGGCGCTCGAGCGTTTTGCGCAGACCCTCGCTTCGTTCCCGGATATTTCGCGGCACGCTCATGAAAACAGCCGCAGCGCGAGCGGGCTGCCGGGCTCGATGCCGCGCTCGGCGAGCATGTGCCGCACGGCTTCCAGCTCGGTGCCGATGGCGGCGAGCGCGCGCTCGTCGACCAGATTGCCGTTGTCGTCGACCAGTCGTGCGCCATACGCGGCCGCGAGCTCGCGTCCGGTGCGCGCCATCGCCTGGAAGCTGCGCGCGGGCTGCGTCGTTCGCACGACATCCAGCGTCAGGGTCACTCCGTCTTCCCGCGCCGTGACCTGGAAGGCGTGTTCGCCGCTTTGGACTTCGCCGATGCCCGCGCCCACGACGTGCAGCGCCACCTGGATGTCGGCTTGCGCGCACACGCGGTCGAGCTCGCGCGCGGCGTCGAGCGCCTGGCGCATTTCGGGCGCTGAAACTCGGGCGCCGAGCTTCGCGGCGAGCGTCTCCACCTCGGAGCGGAATTCAAGCAGCTCGCTCTCGCTCGCCACACCTGCGCGGCTCACCAGCTGCAACGCGGCGCTCCATTTGCCGCCGCTCGAGGCGGCGAGCAAAACGCGCTTCGCGAAGCGATGCTCGAGCCGCGCCCATGGTTCCAGCAGGCTCGCCTCGGCGATCCCCCGTGGCGCGGCGAGAGCGATGACGTAGTCGAGGCGCGCATCCGGCAGCGCAGCTGATTGCATCGCGTTTTTTCGCGGCGCGACGGCGGATTCACGCCGAGCGGCCGTCTCGCCGAGCAGCGCGTCGGCATGGCGCGCGCCGAACGCGCGCTCGGCCCGGCGGCCGGCCGCGCGTTCCTGCACGCGGTTGTATATCAGGACTGCGGCTACCGCCACGGCACCGATCAGAAGCAGACCGAACTGGAGGTCGGTCATGTGGTCAGGCGGCCAGCTCCTCCCGGATGCGCAGCGCCTCATCGATATCGACTGCCACCACGCGCGACACGCCCGACTCCGGCATCGTCACGCCGATCAGCTGCTCGGCCATTTCCATCGAGATCTTGTTGTGGCTGATGAACAGGAACTGCGTCTGCGCCGCCATGCGCTTGACCAGGTCGCAGAAGCGCAGCGTGTTGCTGTCGTCGAGCGGGGCATCGACCTCGTCGAGGAGGCAGAACGGCGCCGGGTTGAGCTGAAACAGGGAAAACACCAGCGCGATCGCGGTGAGCGCCTTTTCCCCGCCCGAGAGCAGGTGAATGCTGGTGTTGCGCTTGCCGGGCGGTTGCGCCATGACCTGGATGCCGGCGTCCAGAATCTCCTCGCCAGTCATGATCAGCTTGGCGTCGCCGCCACCGAACAGCGTCGGGAACAGCGACCCGAAGTGCCGGTTCACGCTGTCGAAGGTTTCGCGCAGCAGCTCGCGCGTCTCGCGGTCGATGCGCCGGATGGCGTCCTCGAGCGTGCGCACCGCCTCCTCCAGGTCGGCGCTTTGCGAGTCGAGAAAGCCTTTTCGTTCCTGGCTGCTGCGCAGCTCCTCCAGCGCCGCCAGATTCACCGCGCCGAGCTCGTTGATGGCCTGCGCAAGTCGCGTGATCTCGCTTTGCAGGGTGGCCGGGCGGGGAGCTTTCTCGGCCTCCTTGGAGAGCCTTTGCTCGTCAGCGTTCGCCTCGCGCAATTGCGCGGCGAACTGGTCGAAATTGATCTGCGCGGCCTGCTCCTTCAGCTTGAGCTCTCCCAGCCGCTCGCGCAGGGGGGCGACCTTCGCCTCGCTCTGCAGCCGTCCTTGCTCCAGCTCGCGCAGCGCTCCGGCCGCCCCTTCGACGGCGTTGCGCGCCGCGGCGAGCGTCGCTTCGCAGCCCAGGCGCGACTCGACCGCCGCGTCGAGGCTCTGCCGCACCGCGGGGATCGGATCGGACGAGAGCTCCTCGGTGAGCTTCGCGACCTCCAGGTCGGCGCGCTCGAGCTGCTGATCGATCACGCGCACGGAGTTGTCGATTTCGGCGATCTTGGAGCTGCATTCGCGTTCGCCGAACAGAGCATCCTGCGCATCGCGCTCAGCTTGCTGCACGGCGCGCCGCTGGTCGGCGAGCGCGGTTTCGGCGGCGAGATGCCCGCCGCGCGCCGCCTCCACCTTGTCGCGGAGCGCCGCGATTTCAGCGGCAATACGCTCGGCGGCCTGACGGCCATTTTGCAGCGCCTGCTCCCCGCGCGACGCCTCCTCCCCGAGTTCGGCCAGCTCGGCGCGCACCTGTTCGCTGCGCTCGCGATAACGCTCCTGCGCCTGCGCGAGCTTGAGCTGGTCGATCTGTGCGTCGTGCTGCGCCTTGTGCCTTTCGGCGATGGCGAGGCGCGCATGCTCGAGGGCTTCGCTGCGCTCTGCGGCCTCGATCTGCAGGCTGCCGTGGGCGTCCTGCGCGGCGTCCACCTTTTGCTGCAGGTCCCGGCAGCTTGCGACGAGCACTTCGATCGCCGATTGTCTTGCGAGCAGCCCCGCGTCGGCCTGCTCCGGTGCGTGAAAACTGACCGTGTGGCGCGTGAACTGGTGGCCATCGCGGTCGACCAGCATTGCGCCGGGCGGCAAAGCAGCCCGCCGCGCCGCGTCGGGGCCTTCTTCTGCTGCATAGGCACCGGCGAGCCAGTCCGCGAGGGCGCCTGATATGGCCGGGTCCACGGCGCGGATCTTGGAGGCGAGCGGCTCGTGGCCGGGCGCGACGGGAGCGCCGGTGCTGTTGCCGCGAGTGAAAACGCTCGCTTTCGCCGGTGGGCGATCGGCAAGAACCGACTGCAGGCGGGCAGCATCGGAAAGCTCGAGCGCATGCAGGCGTTCGCGCAGCACCGATTCCACGGCGGTCTCCCAGCCCGGGTCGATGCGCAGCTTCTGCCACAAGCGCGGCAGCGCTTCCAGGTGATGCCGCCCGAGCCATTCGCGCAGGGGCGCGTTGTCTTCGGCCGCGGCCTGGATCTGTCGCAGGGTCGCAAGCTGCGCTTCGGCTGCCGCGTGCTCGCGCTGCGCCGCGCCGAGCGCCTCGCCGGCGGCGGCGCCGCGCTCTTCGAGTGCTGCGCACTCGGATTGCAGTGCTTCCTGTGCGGCCTGTGCCGCTTGCGCGGCCGTTTCGAGCTCGGCGATCCTCGCCTGCAGCGCCTTCACCGCCGCCGCCTCCGGCTCGGCGAGCGTCTGCAGCTCGCTTTCGAGGCGCTCGCGGCGTTGCTGCAGCGCCTGGGCGCCGCGCTCCAGGTGGGACAGATTGGCCTGCTCAAGCTGCAGGCGGCTCTCCGCCTGCAGTTCCTGGCTGCGTGTCTCGTTCAGCTTCTCCTGGCCGGCGCGGAACGCCTGCTCGGCCTGCGGCAGGCGCGCGTTCTCCTGCTCGAGCTTTGCCTGCGCCTCGGCGCTGCGCTCCCTGGCCGTGGCGGCGCGCGCGGCCCACGTATGAAGCGCCTGCGTAAGCTGCGCGCGCTGCTCGCGCCAGGAGGCGAGCTGCGCGAGCCGCTCCGTATGCTGGCTTTCCAGGCGCTGGCGCGTTTCTTCGACGTGGCGCAGCTCCGACTCGAGGCGGGCCACCTCGGCGTTGGCGGCGTAGAGCGCCGCTTGCGCGGCGTTCAGGGCGTCGCCGGCGCGGTAATGCGCCGCGCGCGCCGCTTCCACGCGCGACTCGAGATGGCGCAGCTCGGCGTGCTCCGCCTCGAGCTCGTTGGTGACCTTGGACATTTCGAGCGCGTGCCGCTCGCGCTCCGCCGCGGCGTCGCGGCGGCGCACATGCCAAAGCAGATGCTGCCTGAGCTGCAGCTCAGAGTGGTATTCCTTGTAGCGCGCCGCCACCGTCGCCTGCGCCTGGAGCTTTTCCAGCTGCGCGCCAAGCTCGGTGCGGATGTCGGTGATGCGCGCGAGATTGCCGCGCGTGTCGGCGAGGCGGCTCTCGGTCTCGCGGCGGCGTTCCTTGTATTTCGAGATGCCCGCCGCCTCCTCGAGGAACACGCGCAGCTCCTCGGGCTTCGCCTCGATGACGCGCGTGATCATCCCCTGCTCGACGATCGCGTACGCCCGCGGGCCAAGGCCGGTGCCGAGGAAAATGTCGGTGACGTCGCGGCGCCGGACGTGCGCGCCGTTGATGTAGTAGCTCGACTCGCCGTCGCGCTGCAGGATGCGCTTCACGGAGATCTCCGCGTACTGCGACCACTGTCCTGCCGCGCGCCCTTGAGCGTTGTCGAAGATCAGCTCGACCGAGGCACGCGCGAGCGGCGTGCGGTTCACCGAGCCGTTGAAGATGACGTCCTGCATCGAGTCGCCGCGCAACGCCGCCGCGCGCGACTCGCCGAGCACCCAGCGCACGGCGTCGATGACGTTGGATTTGCCGCAGCCGTTCGGCCCGACGACGCCGACCAGCTGCCCTGGCACGTGGATCGAGGTGGGATCGACGAAGGACTTGAAGCCTGCGAGCCTTATTTGAACGAGTCGCACGGAAAAAATGATACCATCGCTCGGCGTTCACCTCGTGATGCGCTCGCGCCCCAGCAAGCGGCTGCAAACGTTTCCCAATCCTGCGCCCGGGCGCGACTACCGCATCCACATGGAGATTCCCGAGTTCACGTGCCTCTGCCCGATGACCGGGCAGCCGGATTTCGCCACGCTGCTGCTCGACTATGTGCCAGATCGACTCTGCGTCGAGCTGAAGTCGCTGAAGCTGTACCTGTGGTCCTACCGCGACGCAGGCGCATTTCACGAAGCGGTCACCAACCGGATCCTTGGCGATCTGGCTGGCGCGATCAAGCCTCGCTACCTGCGCCTCGAAGCGCGCTTCAACGTGCGCGGGGGCATCCACACCACGGTGGTCGCCGAGCATCGCAAGCGGGGCTGGAAACAAGTTTGAATCCGCTTCTCGGCAGGCTTCAGCCCTACCCGTTCGAGAAACTTCGCCGCCTGCTCGCTGGCGCGGCGCCGAACCCTGCGCTAGAGCCGATCAATCTCTCGATCGGCGAGCCGAAGCATCCGACGCCGGCCCTCGTGAAAAACGCGCTCGCGGCAGCCCTCGATAGCCTCGCCGCCTATCCGGCGACCGCCGGCACGCCCGCGCTGCGCGAAGCGATCGCCGCCTGGCTCGCGCGCCGCTACGGCATCCCGCCGCCGGATGCGGAGCGCCAGGTCCTGCCGGTCAACGGCTCGCGCGAAGCCCTCTTCGCGTTTGCGCAGACCGTGGTCGATTCGGGTGGCAAGGCGAGCGTGCTCTGCCCCAACCCGTTCTACCAGATCTACGAAGGCGCCGCGCTGCTTGCCGGGGCCACGCCCCTTTACGCGACGAACCCGCTGGAGAATGCGCACTGGCAGGATGTTCAGCTCGTCTACGCGTGCTCCCCGGCAAATCCCACCGGCAAGGTGATGGGACTCGCCGAGTGGAAGGCGTTGTTCGAGCTATCGGACCGACACGGCTTCCTCATCGCGTCCGACGAGTGCTATTCCGAGCTGTACTACGGCGAGCCGCCGCTCGGCGCATTGCAGGCCGCCCACCGGCTCGGGCGCGAGGGCTACCCGCGACTGGTCGTGTTTTCGAGCCTGTCCAAGCGTTCGAACGCTCCCGGCATGCGCTCGGGCTTCGTCGCCGGCGACGCCGGCGCGCTGCAGAGCTTCCTGCTCTATCGCACCTATCACGGCTCGGCGATGAGCCTGCCGGTGCAGCGCGCGTCCATCGCGGCCTGGAGCGACGAGGCGCACGTGCAGGAGAACCGTCGCCTCTATCAGGAAAAATTTCGCGCCGTGCTGCCGCTGCTCCGGGCGCCGCTCGCGGCAGCAATGCCGGAGGGCGGCTTCTACCTCTGGCTGCGCACGCCGATCGACGACTGCGAGTTCGCCCGGCGCCTGCACCATGAATATAATGTTCTCGTGCTGCCCGGCAGCTATCTGGCGCGCGGCGCGGGCGGCGAAAACCCCGGACGGAATCATGTGCGGATCGCGCTGGTTGCGCCGATCGCGGAATGCGTCGAGGCGATCAAGCGGCTGATGAAGTTTGCCCGCGGGGTCTAGCTTAGCTAAACCAGCCTCTAGCAGCACACGGAACACCACTTGCGGTGGCTCTGAAGTCCAAGGTCTCTTGAACCTTAGCCCTTAAACGAACCGAGGCGGCACATCTTGCGCCGACCCTGCACTTCCCCGGCTGCCCCCTTCCCGGTATCCGGTGCTCATCACGCGGCCGGGACCCACTCGTTCAGCGCGCCGCCACCCGGCGTTCGTCGGATGCGCTGCCCATAGCCGGCTCGTGGTGCGCTTCGCGCAGGAGGTGCTCGAGCGAGGGCTGTGGCTCGACGACGAAGAACATCTGGTAGGAGAACAAGCCGCGTGCGATTCGAATGAGCGCCGTGTTAATCGCCATCAGCGAGCGGCTAAGCGGGCCCTCGCCGAAGACGAGCGGAAACGGACCAGGGATCCCCCGCATCTGACGCACGCGGAATCCGCCCTGCTCAAAAAGGCGCCGCAGCGACGAGAAGGTGAACAGCCGCGAGTGCGTGAGGTCCAGAATGCCTCGCTTGCCGTAGTTGAACTGCCCCACCAGATGCATGAACCGGGTGACGGCGAAGCCGATATTCGCGGTGCTGACAAGGAGCTTCGCGGCTGGCGCCAGTTTCATCGCCGTTCGCAGATGGTCCACGAACGCTTCTGGCGATGAGAGGTGCTCGATGACGTCGAGCAGGAGGATGTAGTCGTACTCGCGCAGATCGACCGCCGGCAGGCCGTCGTTCAGATCATGACGGATAAACCGGTCGACTTCGACGCCGGGCCCGAGCGGGAACCGGTCGACGCCGGTCACACGGCATGCGCGCTCGCGGCGCAGCGTGTCGCCGAAGTAGCCGCCGGCGCAGCCCAGATCGAGCACGCGCGCGCCCTGAGGAATCGCCTCGAGCGCGGCGCTGTGCGGGCTGAGATAGTTCAGCTTCGTCTGATAGCGCGCGTTCTCGGTCGCGGCCGGCTCACAATCGAAGCGCCGGTCGTAGAAAAGACCCATCCGCTGGCAGAACGCCAGCAGCACCGACTTGGCGACGTGACCGGCGTACTTCAGGCCGTTGACGCGGCTGATCTCGTCGCCGTAGTAGGTCGGGATCGGCAGCTCCTTGATCCGCATCCCCGCCAGCAGCAGTTGAATGATGATCTCGGTGTCGAAGTGAAAGTCGTTCGTGTTGAGGGCGAAGGGGATTCTGCGCAGCGCTTCTACCGAGTAGACGCGGTAGCCCGAGTGGAACTCGCTCAACGACGCTCCGAGAATCCAGTTCTGGAATCCAGTCAGAATCCTGTTGCCGACGTACTTGTATAGCGGCATGCCGCCGCGCAGCGCCGCGGCCTTCTCGAGCATCCGCGACCCGAACACCGCGTCGGCTTCGCCGGCGCGAAGCGGACAGACCAGGTCCGGCAGGCACTCGGGCGCGTACTGGCCGTCCCCGTGCACGAGCGCCACGTAGTCGAAGCCCTGCTCGATGGCGAACTGATACCCGATCTTCTGATTGCCGCCGTACCCCTGGTTGACCGGGTTGACTAGGACGTGGAGCGCGAACGGGATCGCCCTCGCACGCTGGGCTTCGCGGCTCTTCTCGAACGTCCGGTCCTGCGACGAGTCGTCGAGCACGAGCACGTCGACGTCGTACTCCTCGGCGAGCTGGTGCGGCACACGAGCGAGCACGGCGCCAATTTTCTTCTCGGCGTTGTACGCGACGATGAGAATAAGCAGCCGCGGCTTGGTGGTCATGCGTCCGTGGGATGGGTCCTCATGCTGGTGGCGCGTTGACCGGCGAAGAGCACACTTCTCGAGCCGCCTATGAGCGGCACGAAAAGGGTGACCTCCGCCACATTATCGTATGCGAGCCCGACGAAGTAAAAGGCTCAGGTCAGCAGGACGTAAATCGCGGACGAGCCGGCGACCGCAACGGCCAAGATACGCTGCTCGCCTCCCGCGCCAGACGGTGACAGTTCAAGAACACGCCCGGGTTCCTGATCATCATCGTCGTGCTGCTGCTCCGGTCCGAGGGAGTCCTCGGCAATGAGCGCAACGAGCGCGTGTAGCGCGCTGTTCCGTTTCTTCGACCTAGCGGCTGTGCGCCGCGTCCTCCTTGCCCATACCGAGCGCGTGCTCAGCTTGGAGCAAGTTGGCGCGGGCCTCGGCATAGTCAGGCCTGATCTGCAGCGCCTGCTGGTAGTGTGCAATCGCCTCAGCCAGCTTGCCCTGCTTGGCGAGCGCGTTGCCCCAGTTGAAGTGGGCGTCGGCAAAGTCCGGCTTGAGGCGCAGAGCCGTCTGGTAGTGCTCGATCGCCTCGGCCAGCTTGCCCTGCTGAGCGAGCTCAGCATCCATGTTGCCGTGGGCCGCAGCATAGTCGGGCTTGAGGCGCAGGGCTAGGCGCAGGGCCTGCTCGATCGCCTCAGCCACCTTGCCCTGCTGAGCGAGCGCGTTGCCCCAGTTGAAGTGGGCCTCGGCATAGTAAGGCTTGAGGCGCAGGGCCGTCTGGTAGTGCTCGATCGCCTCGGCCAGCTTGCCCTGCCGAGCGAGCTCAACACCCATGTTGGCGTGGGCCGCAGCATGGTCTGGCTTGAGGCGCAGGGTCGTCTGGTAGTGCTCGATCGCCTCGGCCACCTTGCCCTGCTGAGCGAGCGTATTGCCCCAGTTGAAGTGGGCCTCGGCATAGTCAGGCTTGAGGCGCAGGGCCGTCTGGTAGTGCTCGATCGCCTCGGCCACCTTGCCCTGCTGAGCGAGCGCATTGCCCCAGTTGGTGTCGGCCTCGGCGTAGTCAGGCTTGAGGTGCAGGGCCTGCTGGTAATGGTCGATCGCCTCGGCCAGCTTGCCCTGCTTGGCGAGCGCACTTCCCCGGCCGTATTCAGCGACCGGGGATCTCGGATCAATGGCAATCGCATGGCTCCAGAGTTTCTCCGAGTCGTGCCAAACCTGGGCCTGGCTAAAGGTGAGAGATCCCAATCCCGCGAGGAGCACGAGAGCAAGCCCTGTGGACAGGAAGGGTAGCCGTCGCGAAGCGCTATGCAGGCCGGCAGCGGCCAGGAGCGCCCAGCCCAGGCACGCCAGGTACGTATAGCGGTCGGCAGCGACCTGGAGGCCATTCTGAAAGATCCCGAGCACCGGGAGCAGGATGATGACGTACGCGAGCCAAGCCGCTGGGAGGCCCCACACTCGGTGGCGCAGGGCCAGCGCAAGGGCGCTGACGGCGAGCACCACGCCGTAGCCCAGGAGGAAGGGCGGCGCCCACGCGTTCACGGCGCGCAGTTCGTAGAGGGGCGAGAGGTTCAGGGGCAGGACGGTCTTCCAGAGGTAGAAGCTCAAGTTGTGCGCGGAGATCGCCAGCCTGCCGGGCACGCTCAGTTGATCCAGACCCCACATTTTGTCTCGAGAGAGCGCGAGGAATGCGATGGTGGAGGCCCCACCGGCCAGCAGGATGAACGGGATCTTCTCCAGGTAGACCCGGCGCGCGGGCTCGCTCCACCAGCCGATGGTCCCCCCGAGGCGTCTGAGCAGATAGACGTCCAGGATCAGCAGCACGACCGGGAGACTCACAGTTATGGATTTGGACAGCAGCGCGCAGGCGAACAAACCAACGGCCCCCCAGTACCACCCTCGGCCGCGCTCGCCGCGCTCGCAGGCGCGCAGATAGACGAGGATCGTCAACAGGTAGAAAAGCCCCGAGAGCACATCGCGCCGCTCCGTGGCCCAGGCGACGGATTCCACGCGCAGGGGATGCAGGGCGAATAGGAGAGCGGCAAACCCCGCGGCGAGAGCCAGGCCTGCTCGGCCCCGATCACCGGCATCGGGCAGAGCCAGTCCCAGAATCCGAAGGGCGACAAAGTAAAAGACGATCGCATTGGCGGCGTGCAGGACGAGGCTCGTCAGATGGTAGCCGAAGGGGTTCATGCCCCAGATCACGTAGTCCAGGCCCAAGGTCATCCAGGTCAGCGGGATCCAGTGACCCATGTGAAACGCGGTCCACATCCAGAGGAGCTGGGACCAGCCGAGGCCGCGATAGTGAGGGTTGTCGAGGAAATTGTCAGCGTCGTCCCAGTTCACGAACTGGTTCTGCAGCGCGGGCAGGAACGCAGCCAAGGTGACGACAGCAATCAAGATGGAGGCCAGTGCCGAGCTCCATCGCCGGGGCAACGCCCGGGCGAGCGGCTCACGGCGCTCCCGCTGGAGCAGTTCGGGCTGCCGGGGCTTGAGGGCCGCTTCGCGCTTGTGAGCCTTCCTCTTGCGGCTCATGAGGCAGCACGCGCTCGCGGGTCTTTGCGCCGTGGCACCGTGATAGCCCTCTTCTTAAACCCTACGTGATTTTGCACGACAGGAAGCATTAAATGAGTTCAAGGTCCAGAGTTCAAGTTTCCGGTTTTTTTGGTTTCCCGTGATTGGCGTCCGTCGGCCTCTCGGGTGATGTTTTCATCTGTGCTTATCGCCGTTCATGGCGTTACAGCCACGTCGAGCTCGCGATCGCGCATTTGCTGGTTCGCGGCACGATATTAGGCCTGCAGCCAACCTGGCGTTCAACGTCACGCAAAAGGCGCCGCAGGGCGCCATTTTTTTGTTCGGATTCAAGAGCAACGACCTCCCGCAGCGGACTCCGAGCATAAACGCGCGAGACTGCGCTGCTGCCGAACCGCGGATCCAAATCGATGAGCGCAGTGAGCCTGCGAGCGCGATGCATCACCGCCATCGAAATTCACTTCGACTCGGCGACGTCCGAAGGGCTCGAACTCAAGTTGCTTAGAAGTACAATCTGACATCGGCGGACTCCATGTTGAAATCAATCCAACTAATTGGCTCAACGTTTGAATTGGGAATCCGCCGACCTCACCTCATGAAAAATCCGGGCAAGGCATCATGGATCACGCAAAAGAAATCATTGAAGACGCCTGGGAGAAGCGCACTGCGTTGAGTCCCTCCACGGCGCCGCGCCGACTGCGCGATGCGGTCGAGCACGTCATCGCCGGCCTCGACGCCGGGCGGATCAGGGTGGCCGAGAAGTCTGGCGGCGAGTGGATCACCCACCAGTGGGTGAAGAAAGCGGTCCTGCTCTCCTTCAGGCTCGAGGACAACCGCCTGATCGAGGGTGGCGAGACGCGCTATTACGACAAGGTCGCGGCCAAGTTCGCCGCTTTCGACGAGAGGGATTTTTCAGAAGCCGGCGTCCGAGTCGTTCCTCCCGCCATGGCGCGGCGCGGCGCCTACATCGCCCGCAACGTGGTGCTCATGCCCTCGTACGTGAATATCGGCGCCTACGTCGACGAGGGGACCATGGTCGATACGTGGGCGACGGTCGGGTCGTGCGCCCAGATCGGCAAAAACGTCCATTTGTCGGGCGGGGTCGGGATCGGCGGCGTGCTCGAGCCGATCCAGGCTAACCCGGTAGTCATTGAAGACAACTGTTTCATCGGCGCCCGGTCCGAGATCGTGGAAGGTGTCATTGTCGAGGAAAACAGCGTCATCTCGATGGGCGTGTTCCTCGGCCAGAGCACCCGCATCCTGGACCGGGAAAGCGGAACTATTTCCTATGGCCGCGTGCCGGCCGGGTCGGTAGTAGTTTCCGGCAGCCTTCCCTCCCCCGACCGCAGCTGCGGGCTGTACTGTGCGGTGATCGTAAAGAAGGTAGACGCCAGGACCCGCGCCAAGACCAGCCTGAACGAATTGTTGCGCGGGGATTAAACTAGTACAGTCCTGATCAGGAGTACGACATGTCCGCGATGAAACGGCTGTTCCAGGTCATGGCCGACAAGAAGGCGTCGGACATCTTCCTTTCGGTCGGCGCGCCGATCAACATCAAGATCAACGGCGTCGCGGTGGCGGTCAACCAGTCCATCATGACTTCGGACACGGTGAGGCAGCTGCTGTACGAGGTGCTGACCGAGCACCAGGCGCGCGAGTACGAGGAAGAGATGGAGCTGAACACCGCCGTCGCACTCGAGGGCGTCGGCGCCTTCCGCATCAGCGCCTTTCGCCAGAAGGGCTCCCCGGCCGTGGTGGTGCGCTATATCCCCGGGGCGATTCCGCCGCTCGACTCGCTCGGCCTGCCCGAGGTGCTGAAGGAAGTGATCATGCAGAAGCGCGGGCTGATCCTGATGGTCGGTGCCACGGGCGCGGGTAAATCCACTTCGCTCGCCGCGATGCTCGATTACCGCAACGAGCGCAAGTCGGGCCATATCCTCACGCTCGAGGACCCGGTCGAATTCATCTTCGTGAACAAGAAATCGATCGTGAACCAGCGCGAGGTCGGCACCGATACCAAGGCCTTCGAAGTGGCGCTGAAGAACGCCCTGCGGCAAGCGCCCGACTGCATCATGATCGGCGAGATCCGGGACAAGCAGACGATGTCGATGGCTCTCGCCTATGCGCAGTCGGGCCACCTCTGCCTCGCCACCCTGCACGCCAACAACAGCTACCACGCGATGAACCGCATCATCAACTTCTATCCGCTGGAGAACCGGCCGAGCCTGCTGCTCGACCTCGCCGCCGCGCTCCAGGCGGTCATCTCGCAGCGGCTGGTGCGCACGAAGACCGGCACCCGGGTGGTCGCCACCGAGGTGCTGCTCAACACGCGTCACATCGCCGAGCTGATCGAAAAAGGCGAGATCAGCAACGTCAAGGAGGCGCTGGAGAAGAGCATGGCGCCGGGCTCCCAGACGTTCGAGCAGTCGCTGTTCAAGCTGTTCATGGATGGCAAGATCACCCAGGACGAGGCGATGTCGAACGCCGACTCGGCCAGCAACATGCTGTGGCTGATCAACCAGGCGACGGCCGGCGAGATCACCGGCCAGACCGCGCCCGATAAAAAGTTGAAGATGGACGCGAATGCCTGAGGCGGGGGCGCTAGAACTCGCCAAGGAACTCATCGCGCGCCGGTCAGTGACTCCCGAAGACGGGGGCTGCCAGAAGCTCCTCGGCGCGCGTCTTGCCAAATCAGGCTTTCGCTGCGAGCCCATGCGCTTCGGCGCGGTCGACAACCTATGGGCGCGTCGCGGCGACACCCGGCCGCTGGTCTGCTTCGCCGGACATACCGACGTAGTGCCGCCCGGCCCGCTCGGCGAATGGCACTCCGATCCGTTCATCCCGTCGGTGCGCGAGGGCCGTCTCTACGGACGGGGGGCCGCGGACATGAAGTCCTCCATCGCGGCGTTCGTGGTGGCCTGCGAGGCCTTCATTTCCGAGCGACCCCGGCATTCCGGTTCGATCGCGCTGCTGCTCACCTCCGACGAGGAAGGGCCGGCGCTCGACGGTACGGTGCGCGTGGTCGAGGGACTGAAGCAGCGCGAAGAAGCCCTCGATTACTGCATCGTCGGCGAACCGACTTCGGTGAACGCACTGGGCGACATGATCAAGAATGGTCGGCGCGGCTCGCTTTCGGGCAGGCTCACCGTTCGCGGCATCCAAGGGCACATCGCTTACCCGCATCTGGGCCGCAACCCGATTCACGAGCTTGCGCCCGCGCTCGCCGAATTGTCGGCGCTGCAGTGGGACGCCGGCAACGAGCACTTCCAGCCGACGACCTGGCAGGCCTCCAACGTTCACGCCGGCACCGGGGCGCTGAACGTCATCCCCGGTTCGCTGCAGCTCGATTTCAACTTCCGCTTCTCCACCGCGAGCACCGAGCGCTCCCTCAAGGAACGGCTGGAAGCGGTTCTGGAGAGGCATGGCCTGGACTACGCCATCGAGTGGACCCTCGGCGCAAAACCGTTCATCACCTCGCGCGGCAGGCTGGTCGAAGTGGTCTCTACAGTCATCAAGAAGCACACCGGTCGCTCACCCGAGCTTTCCACCACCGGCGGCACTTCGGATGCACGCTTCATTGCCGAGGTCTGCCCGCAGGTGGTTGAACTCGGGCCGGTCAATTCCAGCATCCACAAGCTCAACGAGCACATCGAGCTCGGCGCGCTGGAGCAGTTGCCCAAGATCTACCTGGACACGCTGCGCGCCCTCCTGCCTTGACGCTCGGCGAGCTGCTGGCACAGACCGAGCGCCGCCTGCGCCGGGCGCGCCTGCATTACGGCCATGGCACGGATAACCCGCGTGACGAGGCGGCTTACCTGGTCCTGCGCGGCCTGGGTCTGCCGTTCGAAACCGATTTGCGTCTGAAGATCGGCCGTTCCGGGCAAAAGCGCATTGAGTCGCTGGTAGGAAAAAGAATCGCGCAGCGCGTTCCCGTCGCCTACCTGCTGCACGAAGCTTGGCTCGCCGGCCTGGCGTTCTACGTCGACCGTCGCGTCGTCGTGCCGCGCTCCCACATCGCTGAGCTTCTCGGCGATCGCCTGCGGCCCTGGCTGCGCCGGCCGGCGCGGCGCGTGCTCGACCTGTGCACCGGCTCCGGCTGCCTCGCTATTCTCGCTGCGCGCGCATTTCGGCGCGCCCGCGTCGATGCCACGGATATCTCGAGCGCTGCGCTTGCCGTCGCCAGGGAAAACATTCTCAAGCACCACCTGCGACGCAGGATCCGCCTGCTGCGCTCCGATCTGTTCGCCGCGCTGGAAGGCGAGCATTACGACCTGATCGTGACCAATCCTCCTTACGTGAGCGCGCCGGCGATGCGGCGCCTGCCGCCGGAGTATCGCTACGAGCCGAGGTTGGCGCTGGCTGCAGGGCGCGACGGGCTTGACGTCGTGCGGCGGATCGTCGCGGCAGCCCGCGCCTACCTGACGCCAGATGGAGTGCTCGCCTGCGAAGTGGGCGCGGCGCGGCCTGCCGTCGAGCGCGCGTATCCGCGGCTGCCTTTCACTTGGCCCGCAGTCAGCTATCCGGCGGGTGGCGTCTTTGTGCTCGGGCGGGCGCAGCTAGCTGCCGATCTCGAATAGCCAGCCCTTGGGCGAAGCGGCCCTTCATCCCCAGAACGTGCGGCTCTTCACGAAGGCCGCCCACGGTGGGCCAAGAGCGGAGATCAGGCTCGCTTCGTGGCGCTGCAGCTGCTCAGGCGGTGCCGCCTTCATTTCCTTCAGGAATCTTCGCGCTACCGCGATATCGTTCAGCTCGCCGAGCAGGTCCTGCAACGCCTTCACACGCTTCAGGTAGGCAGCGTATCGCGTGCCCGGAAAGAAGGGGGCAAAGAATTCACAGGCGTAGCGCAGGCGCCTGATGCGGATGCGCAGCGCATGGCGGTCCTCCTCGTCTTGCCAATCGATGCGCCGCGCCGTTTTGAGCGCCTTGCGATGAAATGCTTCGAGGGCTTTCAAGGGTGAAGCCTTGGTCTCATGCACGCAACGCCGTGCGTAGCGCAAGAATTGATCGAATGCGCGCGACGAGAGGACATGCTGCGCCTGGCGCCGAGCCGCAGCGCGCTTGCGCCGCGCGAGGGACTTTAACTTCGGAGAAACGCGCGCATTCTCCAGCCAGCCGTAGAACACGTCCCAGTCGCGCGCCGCGGCGAGCGCCGGCTTAAATTCGCGCAGCCAGCGCTTCGTCCCCGGTATCCCGAACGCGCGCTGCACCGTGCGCAAGCGCCGCAGGCCGACACGCAGCTGGTGCAGGAACTCCGGGTCGGCGGACTGGGTCACGCCGCGCGCGTTGACTTCCACCTGCACCAGCGCCGCCGAGAGCAGCGCTGCGACAGCGGGCCCGACGCTCAAGCGTGCGCCCAGCGCGGGGGTGCGCCACTTTCGCGGCGCGAAGCTGGGGTGACGGATGGGACTCGAACCCACAACAACCGGAATCATAATTTGGGGCTAAGCTAGCTCGATCCGCTTAGCATATTCCTACTGAGGGCACCGCTCACCTGAGGCGTGCGAAGGGGATGCGGCTCTAAGGGCAGCGGCTGGGGAGGCGAGACTCAGAGTGTTTGGGCAAAATCCACTTCGCTCAGCCGCAGTTGTTCCAGCATCTCGCTGCTCTCGACGTATTCCGAGATGGTCTTGATCCCCAGCGAGTGACACTGGCGGTTGATCTGTTCCACTGTCTCCGCAGATAAGCAGCACTTGGGCGAAGATGCGCGAAATGTCTTCGCCCAGGGTGCTGACAATTCTTTGCCGACGGCCGCTTCTTAAAGCGGTAGGATTCGCCGAATTAAAGGGGCTCGCTCGGGCCTCGGGTCTGCACATCGGGGGAGGAAAATGCGCGCGGCGGTCCGATTCGCGGGATGGTTCGTGTGTGCGCTTGCCCCGCTGACGGCGCTTGCCGACTCGTGCGTCTGGGTCTCGGACGAGGACAGCATCCGGCAAGTCCAGGCGAGCGCCAACCAGCTCACCGTGGTGGTTCCCTCGGGAGGAGTGAGCCGGCTCATCATGAACGCCGGCGATTGCGGCGTCTGGGCCTTCAATAAGGACGAGCAGCGCCTGCGCCGCTATGCCGCGGACGGAACGCTAGAGCTGGACATGGAGGTCCAGTCGCTGGATTCGAGAATAGACGAAATCAAGGATGTGCAGCTCGATCCCTTTGACGAGACCCTTTGGCTCGCCGACGAACGGCGCTTTTCCCATATCTCCTCCGCCGGTCAGCTTTTGAGCGGTTTTCCTGCTCCGGGCGAGGTGAGCCAGTTTCGCGTTGCGCTGGATCAGAGTCTATGGTTGCTGGGCGAGCGTCGGCTCTGGCACTTCGACAAACAGGGAACGCCGCTCGCGAAATTCGCGCTCGCGGACGATTTGGCCGAGGACGCGCGTCATTTCGCGGTGGACGGCCTGGGCGGGCTGATCTGGGTGGCGGGCGGCGATGAGCTCGCGCAGCTCCCGCTTTCCAACCCGAGCGCCCCGGCCGTGCGGCTGCGGGTCCCGCGCTCTATTACCGGACTCGCGCTCGATCCTTTGTCCGGAAAGGTCTGGATCGGGCAGAAGGAGTCGCTGCTCGCCTATGCCCGCGAGGGCACGCTCGCGCACTCGATCGATCTTAGCGCCCTGCGCTTGCGTAAACCGGATCGGCTCGCCTTCGATCCGGCGAGCCGCTCGCTTTGGGTCGGGGCGGAGCGTTCCGTTGCCCGTTTTACCGATGCGGGGCAGTTCGTGACCCGTCTTGACGCGCGAGACGGCGACGAGGCGCTCGGCGTGCCGACGTTCCGGGTGGATCCGACGCTCGTGATCGTGCGGCCCCCGCAGAACGCCTTAGCGAATAATCCCACCCCCGCGTTCACCCTTATCTACGGCGCGCAATGCAACGCTGAGCCCTGCCCGTTTGCGAACGACTATTTTGCGGCCTACCAGCTCAGCGCCACTTTGAACGCTCAGCCCGTCGGCGCGCAATTCGTGTTCCACGCCAGTGCCGTGGAGGCGACCTTCACGCCCGTCACGAGACTGCCCGAGGGCCAAAACAGCTTCAGCGCGCAGGTGACCGACCGCTTCGGACATCAGTCAAGCCGGGAGGCGATCACTTTCACGGTGGATACGATCGCGCCGAAGTTCCTCACCCTGGCCCCCGCCGAGGGAAGCGTGCTTGCAAATCCGAATATCCTGATTCAGGGCACGATCGACGACCCTACCGCTACGGTGGTGCTCGCGGGCATGGGCATTAACCGCAATGGAGTGAGCTTCAGCTTTCCGGTGGTTCTGCTGCCCGGTTTGAACACCTACAACCTGTCCGCCACGGATCCGGCCGGCAACGTCACCGTCGTTGTTCTGCACCTCACGCTCGCAACGGTGAGCGTGAGCATTGCGAGCCCGTCCAACGGCGCGACGATCAACGCCGACAATGTCTCCGTGTCGGGAACGTTCCAGGGCCCGGCGAACACAGGCATCACCGTGAACGGCATCGCCGCCATCGTCTCGGGCAGCACCTTCATCGTCGCCGCCGTGCCGCTGCAGCCCGGGGCGAACACGCTCACCGCCGTGGCCACTGCCCCCAACCGCCAGAGCGCGGCACAAACGCTATCGGTGACGGGCACCGGACCAGCTCCGATCCACGTTACGGCGAGCATCGCGCAGGGGCTGGCGCCTCTGGATGTCGCGTTCACGGTGAGCAACACGACCGGGAAGGGCCTGCTCGTCGTTCAGGCCGATTTCGCCGGCTCCGGGAGCTTTGGTTATTTCAGCCCGGACGCCCCGTTATCGAACCGCTACACCACGCCGGGAACCTATCGCGCGGTTTTCAACATCGTGGATAGCACGGGGGTGAGCTTCCGGCAAACGGTCACGATCGTGGTGCAGGATCCCGCGCAAGTCGATCAGCTGCTGCAGCAGACATGGGCGGGCTTCACTGCCGCGCTTGCCGCGCGCGACAAGACTCAGGCGCTGCAATATCTGAATACTCAGGCACAAGGACGGTACGGGCCTGTTTTCGATGCGCTCTTGCCGCAGATGCCTCAGATCGTTGCATCCTATTCCGCTGCGCAGACAGGGCTGATATCCGATGCGCTGGGGGAATATGCGATCAATCGGATGGTAAGCGGTGTCAATCGCATCTTTTTCATTTACTTCGTAAAGGACGTCGATGGGATCTGGCGCATCGATGCAATGTAAGGAGCCGCGGTGGAGCCTGCGCTGTTTAGCGCCAGGCCTGCTATTTACGGCGCTTTTGCCACTGTCCGCTTGCGGCGGTATGCCAGTGTATAGCGCTGCACCCATCGAGGCCTGGGTGGTGGACGCAGACACGAACGCCCCTCTCGAAGGCGTCATCGTTGCCGCCAACTGGCAGCTGGTCTCCGGAACCCTCGCGGGTGGTGAAGTTCCCAAAGGTCAGCTCATGGTCATGGAAGCGGTTACCGACAAGAACGGCCGATTCTATTTCGAGGGCTGGACGAAGGCGAACCTTACGACGGGGGAGCTTCGCGACAAGGATCCGCAGATCGTGATGTTCAAATCCGGATACCGCTATCGGGGATTCACGAACGATTACCCAGTCAATCAGGCCCTGATCGGCGTTAGGCGCGAGTCGAAGCTGAACAAGCAGACCGTAAAGCTCGAGAAATTCAAGGGCGATCAAAAAGAATATTCGATACACCTTGATTCAATATCGATTGACACGCATTTCCTAGAAGAGGAATGCAATTGGGCTAAGGTACCCCACTTCGTCTTAGAGCTTCACAAGCAATATTGGAGGTTTCGAAGTGCAAGGATTAGCTCTGGGCTTCCATCGCTCGAATCTATCAAAGCCCTGAAGAATTCCCCGAATTGTCCATCGCCTGATCAATTGTTCAAGGGAAGTGAGCAGTGAAACACCAGGCATTTTGGGTACTGCTTGCTTTCTTCCTTCGATCGGGAGTTGCGATCGCGCACGAGCCTGCAACTCATGAACAGATATCCCTTAATGCAGTCAGCGCGTCCATACTCTCTGCCCCTGGAATCCTGACCGATCTTGGACTGAAAGAAGAAATCATTGACAGCAGAATTCAATCGTTTCCAAATTCAAAGGGTGAGCAACGTGCCATCCGTGAATTGATCCTGAACGGTGCAAATTTCGAAGACACACTTTCCACCCCGCGCGCGTTGCGCCATTTCTTCAATCCTCGAACCGGCCAAGGCCTGTCCGTGCCGATTCTAGGAGTGCAGACGCCATCGCCGGATTGGGCGCTGCAGGATCGTAGCGATATCTCAGGCCAGGAATTCTCTTATCGAGACGCGAGGCAGTATTTCTTCGACGCGCTCACCTTACGCAGCGATGCTGACCGTCAGGCGAAGCTCGGCCGCATGTTTCAGACGCTGGGCCATCTCATGCACCACATGCAAGACATGGCGCAGCCGCAGCATGTGCGAAATGACATGCATTGCGACCTCTTGAGTTGTCTTTTCATTGACATTATCACCGCGAGATTGGCAAGAGTATACAGCCCGAGCGGCTACGAGAAGTACACCAATAAACTGGAGATCCGGCAGAGCTTGAAATTTGCGCCTTCGGATGTCGGCTACGACATTCGGAGCACCGCGTTTACTGGCACTTTCAATTCACCGCGCAAGTTTTGGCATACCGAACAGAACAATCCGGATGCCGGCAAGGGGATAGCGGAGTTTACGCACCAGAACTTCATTTCTCAGGGCACCAATTTCCGAAGCAATTCCAGCGGTTTCACGGCAGCACCCGGTTTTCCGAGTCCAGATCCCACGAGTGCCGACATTGAACGCGTGGCAGTCGAGCAGCTGCCCGGGGTTTCTCCTTCGCTTCGCGGCGAAGTATGGTTCCTCAAGACTCCGATCACTGACAATTTCCTGGGGACCAATCCGAGCGGCAGTCCTTTGACGGCACGGTCAAGCACGTTCTCTATCTTCGATCCGGATTTGCAACCGAACCAAACGGCAAGGTTTGGACGCTTCTTCAGTCTGAATCGCTTTAACTATGACGACATGAACAAGCATCTCATTCCTCGCGCCGTTGCATTTTCAGCGGGAATGATCAACTACTTCTTCCGCGGCAAGATTGATTTCGTGGTCGATCCAAATCCGGCCAACCCGGGCGGATTTCTGATCAAGAACCTGGGGCCTGAGCCGATGAAGGGCAAGTTCGCCCTGTACTACGATGATCGCAGCGGCGACCGCCGTCCGGTCCCCAACGCAAGCGGCGGCGCGCTCGTCTGGGACACGAAGGTGTTGCTCGCGAGCGCTTCGGGAATGCTGAACGCGGGGGCGGACCTGCCGGTGCCGGGATTCACGCCGCCCACCACCCCGGCCCCCAAGGTGCTGGGCGAATACATGCTCGTATTCTCGGGCGAAATGGGCGAGGAGAAGCCCGAAAATGGCAGCGTTGGGGCGGTGGTAGCGAAGGCCATCACCAATCCCTACAGCGGCGCTCTTTATCTCGCCGGTGAGGATGGCGCTGGCCAGCTGCAATTCTTCAAGATCGACAAGCAGGGCGTGTCGAACGTCACTGGTGCACTTCCGTTTGGAGTCGGGTTTATCGATCACTCCGTTCGCGAGAGATCCTATGATTTCAAGCAAGCGCTGCTGACGACAACGTCCAGCGGCACGGTTGTCCACCGAACCATCGGCCTCGAGCTGCAAACCGGCTCACTCGGCGATCTTTCCAATGTTTCCTTTGCGCTCGACCCGCTTTCCGGAACGCTGCGCTCGAGACTCGGCATAGTTTGGACCGCGCAGTCTCCCGATCCAGCTATCGGTACCTTTGACTTCACACTTCAAACCCAGGACTCCCTGGGACGCGTGGCTTCGCTCCTGTACACGCGCCGCTTCTTGGGCGCGCAGGGGCAAGCGGCTGAGACTTCCGGTGTTCTGTCGCTGCCGGACCCGACCGGGTTGCGGTTCACGTATAACGACTTCCGGACCGGGGTGCTTTTTCTAAGCACGGACGGGACCACGATCTATCCACGGGGGAACACTTCATCCGGGCGCGGCATCCGCATTGCACTCGGCGCGACCCCCAGCGCGGCGCTGTTTGATCTGCCTCAGGGCCTCGGCTCGAGCAGCACTGTGAACCCACCTCATACCACCTCGACCCAGACGGGAACATGCTCGATCGACTACATCGCGAACAATCTGGACGGGAGCCCCAATCATCCGGCGAGCGCAACCGGTACCGCAGGCCGCAGTGAGACGGTGAACGTAGATAATAAAGGTTCCAGTGACGATATCACGATCGAGGACATCTTCAACGGAGAACTGTTGTCCTACGAAAGGCGGTTCCAGTTCACACAGTTCGATGGAGTGGTGGCCCAAACCTGCGTGGCGGACGGGGCCGACTGGAGCGCCGGCGGATCCACGGCGCAAGTAAAGGTCAACCTGCAGTTTAGTCGGCACACCCAACAATCACTTCAGCAACAGGAAGACGACGTTTTACCCAATGGCGCATTTACGGCCGCCACACAAAAAGTGGCCGTAGCAAGTCCGATCAGTGCATCAGTCTCCTGTGGGATCGCCGGAATCAGCCTTCCCTCGACTGCAAACGGCGCGCCTTTCCTCGATATTGACTATTCTTACATCGGGTTTGGCCCGTGTCCGGCAGCAACCGGGACTGTTTTTCAACTGGTCGATGTCGCAACACAAAAGAAACGCATTTATCGCGCGTTGACCGCCAGTGCGCAGGATGCCGTGTACTCCGACGAGAAGGAGCCGGGCGTATTGAAATTCCGAGATGAAACCATAGTGCACAACGTCGCGGCGGGAAGCTTCGTAGCCGACGTGTCACCCATAGGTGAAGTGTTCTTTGCCACGCCTGATCTCTCGATCCTTCACCATGAACCCAAAGCCGGAAACATGCCCGTATTGAGCCGGGAAATGATCCCCAACGGAATCGTAAAGCTTCTCGCTGCCATTTGGTTGTAATACTGGAACGACCGCGGAAGCATTGGGGTGACCGATGGGACTCGAACCCACAACAACCGGAATCACAATCCGGGACTCTACCTTTGAGCTACGGTCACCATCGCGTATCTGACAAATTCGGCTGCTCTGGCCTGCCCGGCGGGACTCGAACCCACAACCCCCAGCTTAGAAGGCTGGTGCTCTATCCGGTTGAGCTACGGGCAGCCGCCGGGACACGGACCACTGGTCGGGGTGGAGAGATTTGAACTCCCGACATCTTGCTCCCAAAGCAAGCGCGCTACCAGGCTGCGCTACACCCCGAAAAAGGCGGCAAATGATACTCTTGGACTATCAAGAGGGCAATCAAGTTGCTTGCGGCAAGGGGCCGTTTTCTGATACAAAGTCGCCTCTCTTTTTAGGGGTCGCGCGCTAAATGGCCGTAGAACTCACCAGGAAAAGCTTCACGCCTTACGCCGCCAAGAAGGGCGAGGAGTACATGAACGCCCGGCAGCGCGCGCATTTCCGCAAGATTCTCGAAGCGCTGAAAGCGGAGCTGTCCGAGGAGATCGACCGCACGGTGCACACGATGCAGGACGAGGCGACGGTGTTCGCCGACCCGAACGATCGCGCCAGCCAGGAGTCCGACATGGCGCTCGAGCTGCGCAACCGCGACCGCGAGAGGAAGCTCATCAAGAAGATCGACGAAACCATCGCGCGCATCGACGCCAACGAGTACGGCTACTGCGAGAGCTGCGGCGTCGAGATCGGTCTGAAGCGGCTCGAGGCGCGCCCCACCGCGACCCTGTGCATCGACTGCAAGACGCTCGACGAGCTGCGCGAGCGCCAGGTCGCGAAGTAAGAAAAACTATCCGCTCTGCTTCGCGGTTTCCTGAGGGCTGACTGCCTTCATGGACAGTCGTACCCTTCCTTTGTCGTCGGCTTCCAGCACCTTCACCTTCACGACCTGGCCTTCCTTAAGGTGATCGGACACGGCGTTGACACGCTCGTGGCTGATCTGCGAGATGTGCAGCAATCCGTCGCGCCCTGGCAGCACCTGCACGATGGCGCCGAAGTCGAGCAGCCGCAGCACCGTGCCTTCGTAGACCTTGCCGACCTCGACGTCCGCGGTCAGCTCCTGGATGCGCTTCTTCGCCGCCTCGCCACCGTCGGCCGAGACGCAGGCGATCGACACGGTGCCGTCGTCTTCGATCTCGATGGTGGTCCCGGTCTCCTCCTGAATGCCGCGGATCACGACACCGCCCTTGCCGATGACGTCGCGGATCTTGTCCGGGTTGATCTTGATCTTGATGATGCGCGGAGCGTAGCTCGAGAGCTCGGTGCGCGATCCCTCGATCGCCTGCTTCATGATCCTCAGGATCTGCATTCGCGCCTCGCGCGCCTGGTCGAGCGCCACCTTCATGATGCCCTTGTTGATCGACTCGATCTTCAGGTCCATCTGCAGCGCCGTGACGCCGCGCTCGGTGCCGGCGACCTTGAAGTCCATGTCGCCGAGGTGATCCTCGTCGCCCAGGATGTCGGAGAGCACCGCGAAGCGGTTGCCTTCCTTGATCAGGCCCATCGCGATCCCTGCCACGTGCGCCTTGACCGGAACCCCGGCATCCATGAGCGCGAGGCTGCCGCCGCAGACCGAGGCCATCGATGAGGAGCCGTTGGATTCGGTGATCTCGGAGACGACGCGAATCGAGTAGCCGAAGTCCTCCTGCGTCGGCAGCAGGCCGACGAGCGCCCGCTTGGCGAGGCGTCCGTGGCCGATCTCGCGGCGCTTGGGCGGGCCGACGCGTCCGGTCTCGCCGGTCGCATAGGGCGGCATGTTGTAATGAAGCATGAAGCGCTCGCGGTACTCGCCGGTGAGCGCGTCGATGATCTGCTCGTCGCGGCCGGTGCCGAGGGTCACGGTGACCAGCGCCTGCGTCTCGCCGCGCGTGAACAGCGCCGAGCCGTGAGTGCGCGGCAGCACCCCGACGCGCACGCCGATGGGCCGTACGGTGCGGGTGTCCCGGCCGTCGATGCGCGGCGCGCCGTCCAGAATCTGGCTGCGCACGATCTTCGATTCCAGATTGAAGAAGATCTCGTTCACCGCATTGGCCTCGAGCGCGGTGTTCGCCGCTGCGGCCTCGGCCGTCAGCTTCTCGAGAGTGCTCTTGCGGATTTCAACCAGCCGATTGTTGCGCGCCTGCTTCTGCTTCATGGCAAAGGCGTCGCGAAAGTCCTGCTCGGCAAGCTCGCTCACGCGCGCAATCAGCGCCTCGTTCTTCGCCGGGGGCTGCCAATCCCAGGCCGGCTTGCCGGCCTCTTCCGAGAGCTCATGGATCGCCTGGATCGCGGCGTGCATCTGCTCGTGGCCGAAGCCCACCGCGCCGAGCATCACGTCCTCGGGCAGCTCGAGCGCCTCGGATTCCACCATCAGTACGCCCTGCTCAGTGCCGGCGACGACCAGGTTGAGCTGCGACTCCTTCAGCTGGCTCATCGTCGGGTTAAGGACATACTGTCCGCCCACGTAGCCAACCCGGGCAGCGCCGATGGGGCCGTTGAACGGCAGGCCTGAGAGCGTGAGCGCCGCCGAGACGGCGAGCATCGCCGGAATATCGGAATCGACCTCCGGGTTGAGGGACAGCACCGTAGCGACCACCTGAACCTCATTGAAGAAGCCGTCAGGGAACAGGGGCCGGATAGGCCGGTCGATCAGCCGGGAGGTCAGCGTCTCCTTCTCCGAGGGACGGCCCTCGCGCTTGAAGAAGCCGCCGGGAATCTTGCCTGCGGCGTAGGTCTTCTCGACGTAATCCACCGTGAGGGGGAACCAGTCCTGCCCGGTGCGCGGCTCCTTCGCCGCGACGACCGTTGCGAGCACGACGGTGTCGTCCATGGTGCAGACCACGGCGCCATGCGCCTGCCGCGCGATCTCGCCGCTCTCCAGGCTCACCTGATGGCTGCCGTAGGGGAAGGTTTTCTTGGTGGGGTTCAAAGTGGATCCTTTATCGGGACGCGCAGACAAAAACGCTCACCGCATTCGATGAGCGCCGGTTCCCGCGCCATCGGCAGACCTATTTGCGCAGGTTGAGCCGCTCGATCAAGCCGCGATACTTGTCCGCGTCCTTGCGCTTGAGATAGTCGAGCAGCTTGCGCCGCTGGCTCACCAGCTTGAGGAGCCCGCGCCGCGAATGGAAATCCTTGACGTGGGTCTTGAAGTGCTCGGCAAGGCTGTTGATGCGCTCGGTCAGCAGCGCGACCTGCACCTCGGGCGACCCGGTATCGTTGGCTGCTCGCTGATGCTGCTTGACCACCTGCGCTTTCTGCGCCACCTGCAATGCCATTTCGCATCGTCTCCACTGTTAAGCGCGCGATTTTAACTGATTATCAGCCGGTTGCGTGCTTGCAGTGAGCCGCAGCGGCCGCAGCGCACCGTGCGCGTCGGCTCTTGCCAGCCCGATCACGCTGCCGTCGGGGCGCAGCAGCGCGAAGATCCCTGCCGCGAGGCCCGGCATGCTGAGCGCCTGGCCGTTGCGCAGCCGCGACTCTGCGGTCGCGTCCAGTTGCGTTCGCGGCAGCTCGCCCAGCAGGCGCTCGAGCGGCACGACGCGCCGCCTGCGCTCGAGCGCGGGCAGCGCCTGCAGCGCCTGCGGGCCGAGGGCGTCGCGCACGTGGAAGCTGCCCGACGCAGTGCGCCGCAGCGAACTCAGGTGCGCCACCGTGCCGAGAGCCTTGCCGAGATCCTCGGCCAGCGTCCTGATATAGGTTCCCTTGCTGCAGCGCACGCGAATCTCCAGCAAAGGGGGCCGCAAGGCGATTTTTTCCAGTTCAAGGATCTGCACCCGGCGCGGTGCGCGCTCGACGCTCTCGCCGCGCCGCGCGAGCTTGTAGAGCGGAACGCCGCCTCGCTTGAGCGCCGAATGCATCGGCGGCACCTGCTCTATCGATCCGCGAAAACCCTGCAGGACCGCGAGGACCTGCGGCTCGGAAACCTGTACCGGCTTGGTTTCCAGCACCTCGCCCTGGGCGTCGGCGGTGGCGGTACGCTCGCCGAGCTTGACCGTGGCGAGGTATTCCTTGTCGGCGTCGAGCAGCGGGCCGGCGAACTTGGTGGCCTCTCCGAAAAGAACCAGCAGCAGGCCAGAGGCGAGCGGATCGAGGGTTCCGGCATGGCCGGCCTTCCTCGCGCCGTAGAGCCGCTTCACCTGCTGCAGCGCCGCGTTGGAGCTCACCCCGAGCGGCTTGTCGAGCAGCAGAGCGCCGTCCATCTACTTTTTGGGCCTGACGCTGTCGATGAGCTGCGACAGGCGATCGGCGCGCGCGATCGACTCGTCGTACTGGAAGCGCAGCTCAGGCATGCTGTAGAGCGTGACGCGCTTCGCGAGCTGAGAGCGCAGGAAGCCCGTCGCACGCTTCAGTCCCTGCGCCGCGGCCTCGGCCTGCTCGGCATCGAGGCAGGTGAAATAGACCAGGGCATGGGACATGTCGGGCGAGACATCCACGGACGTGACGGTCACCATGCCGACCCGCGGGTCGCGCAGCTCCCGGTAAAGCAGATCGGACAGCTCGCGCTGGATCAGATCGCCGATTTTTTGCGGGCGCCCCTGGCCTCGCTTCACAGCGACCTTGCGACCTCCTGCACTTCGAACACCTCGAGCTGGTCGCCTTCCTTGATGTCGGAGAAATTCTTCAGCGACAGGCCGCACTCGAAGCCGGCCTTGACCTCGCGAGCGTCGTCCTTGAAGCGCTTGAGCGAGTCGATGTCGCCGGTGTGGATGACGACGTTGTCGCGCAGCACGCGCACCTGCGCGCTGCGCTTGACGGCGCCCTCGAGCACGTAGCAGCCGGCGACCGTGCCGATCTTGGAGATGCGGAACACCTGCCGGACTTCCACCATGCCGATCACGGCTTCCTTGCGCTCCGGCGCGAGCATGCCGGAGAGCGCGGCTTTCATCTCCTCGAGCGCGTCGTAAATGATGTTGTAGTAGCGCACCTGGATTCCCGCCGACTCGGCGAGCTTGCGCGCCGCGGCGTCGGCTCGGGTGTTGAAGCCGATGATGACGGCGCGCGAGGCCATCGCCAGGTTCACGTCCGATTCGGTAATGCCGCCGACGCCGGCGTGCACCACGCTCACCTTGACCTCGTCGGTGGCGAGCCGGGTGAGCGCGTGCACCAGGGCTTCCTGCGAGCCCTGCACGTCGGACTTGATGACCAGCGCGAGCACTTTCTTCTCGCCCTCGCCCATCTGCTCGAACACGTTCTCGAGCTTCGCCGCCTGCTGCCTGGCGAGCTTCACATCGCGGAACCTGCCCTGGCGGAAGAGCGCGATCTCGCGCGCCTTGCGCTCGTCGGCGAGCACCATCATGTCCTCGCCGGCGCCCGGCACTTCGGACAGTCCCTGGATCTCCACCGGGATCGAGGGGCCTGCCGATTGCATCGGCTTGCCGTTTTCGTCGAGCATGGCGCGCACGCGGCCGTACACCGCCCCGGTCAGGGCGATGTCGCCCCGGTTCAGGGTCCCGGACTGCACCAAGAGCGTGGCCACCGGGCCGCGGCCCTTGTCGAGCCGCGCTTCGATGACGACGCCTCTGGCAGGCACGCCCACAGGCGCCTTGAGCTCCAGCACTTCCGCCTGCAGGAGCAGTTGCTCGAGCAGCTCGTCGACACCCTTGCCGGTTTTTGCCGAGACAAGGACGATCGGCGAGTCGCCGCCGTACTCCTCCGGCACAACGCCGTGGCTGAGGAGCTCCTGCTTGACCTTTTCGGGATTGGCCTCGTGCTTGTCGATCTTGTTGATCGCCACCACCAGCGGCACTTCGGCGGCTTTGGCATGGTTGATCGCTTCCACAGTCTGCGGCATGACGCCGTCATCCGCGGCGACGACCAGGACGACGATGTCGGTGACCTTCGCGCCGCGCGCGCGCATGGCGGTAAAGGCTTCATGGCCCGGCGTGTCGAGAAAGGTCACCACGCCGCGCGGCGTCTCGACGTGATAGGCGCCGATATGCTGCGTGATCCCGCCGGCCTCTCCCGCCGCCACCTTCGTGCGCCGGATATAGTCGAGGAGCGAGGTCTTGCCGTGATCGACGTGTCCCATCACGGTCACCACCGGCGGGCGCGGCAGCGCTTCGGCCGCGGGATGCGCGTCGGTCTCGACGAGA